>Ga0209185_1000270_pt1 | contig 70624 bp, 59 predicted proteins | sample SidtaG_2_FD_187425 | JGI IMG/M metagenome (GOLD analysis project Ga0209185, IMG submission 187425) | Marine algal microbial communities from Sidmouth, United Kingdom - Sidmouth_Asex2 metaG (SPAdes) (version 2) | ecosystem: Host-associated > Algae > Red algae > Unclassified | place: Sidmouth... | reverse complement strand
GCATCATAAAGCTCCTGGGCTTGGCCCCTGATATCTATTCCAGCCTTGAGTCAAGTACTGATGAGGCTTGAATTACAAGAGGATGAGGCAAGACATTTATTCAGACTTGGATAACGCGAATGCCAAGATTGAAAATGCCAATTATGTTTCGGGTGATGGCCTGATCTCTTTAAGAGGCAATGGTAATCGTTCTGGGAAAGCAGAAGGAACTTTTCAAGGTCCAGCAGGCCAATATGACGTTAAGGTTGGTGTTTATGATGAGGATGATGGCCAAGCATCTGCAAGCGTCACTGTTAATGGAGACACAAAGTTTTTCCGCTTATCTCAAGATCTAGATGGCAACAGGGCCACAGCTACAACTGCCACTACTCGAATTACCCACAAGTCCATACAACTCGAGAAGGGAGATAGCTTCGGTATCAGAGGTACTCAAGATAAATCAGAGTTTGCACGCTTTGATTACATTGAGTTTATTCCAGTCGGAAACTCAAGTCCTGCTTCTCCACCGACTCCAGACCCGAATCCTGTTCCTTCACCTACCCCAGCCCCAGATCCTGTTCTCTCACCTACCCCAAGGTTTGATCCTAGCTATCCGGTCATGCGAGAGTTAGCAACTGCTGGCGTCGAGGGGGGGCATACCTAAAAATCTAGCGGTTGTCGAAACTATCAATCCAGGGGACAACATCCAGGCTGCAATTAATAACGCAAATCGTCAGGGAGGAGGAGTTGTCTTCCTCAAGAATGGAACCTACCAAGTTTCCTCTCAGATTGACTTTGAAGATAATGTTGTTTTGAGGGGCCAAACTCGTGATGGTGTCGTGATTAAATCAACTATTCGATCCCGCGACACAACTTCCACATTTTTGTTTGATGATGACGAATATGCAGGGATTGAAAACTTAACGATTGACTATCACGTTCCTGGCCTTGAACCCATTGAGCGAGAGAGCATTACCAAGGGTGGTTATACTAGAGCCCACTATTCTAATGATCCAGGAGGGCGGAACGATTTATATGTACGCCACGTTGATATTTCTTCCGATAGTGAGAATAACTGGATCAACGGTGTCTCCATGTTAGATGCGGGAACAAATCCTATTAGGGTCTCTGGTTCACACAATACCCTGAGTAATAATTTGGTTGATGGATCCTACAACAAGGGGGGGGGTGGCAATGGCTACTATGCTATCAACGGCGACTACAACTTAATCCGCAATGAAATTGTCAAAAACATTCGCCATTTTTCGATTCAAGTAGGGGCTGAATATAATGTTCTGACTGATTCCAAAATAGAGGGTGACATTAATTTCCACAACGGTGATGACGGGAATAACTTAGTTGAATCCAATGAGATTGTTAGGCCCGCCTGGCATACCTGGGAAGCTTTTGGCTCGGGGGGAGCAAGATACGGGCATCGTCCACCTGGAGACGGAAATATTATCTTTAATAACTCCGTAACCGATTATAGAGATGGTGGATCGCCGTTCTCTAAAAAAGGTGTTGTATACACTTACAAAGGGTTCGGCGAGGCCGAAACTACAGACTGGCAAGCCCCTAAGGGTGGCACGTTCTACGTCGGTAACAGATAAAGAATACTGAGTCCGGGGGTTGGTTTGCCCTAGCCCCCAAACTCAGTTTCAGAAGCACATTTGATGCTTGCATCTAACGCCTACAATCACCAAGTTACCGCCAGGGATTATCAATTGAAAATGTGGGGTGGCAATTCTGTTTATCCCGCGACGTTTTGTAATACATTGTTCTTGCTTCACTCCATCCACCAACTAATGATTAGCAATGCGTGTCCAATAGTTTGCTAAACACTCAAACTAGCAGGGCTAGCTTCCAGTGTATGCCTCTCTTGGGCCATCAAAGTCAGCAATTCTTGCCATAAAAATCGAGTGATTTTGCCAGGACATTGAGGGAGCTGATAAGTATCGATTCGATGCACTGGCATCATTAACCGCACCGAGGAACTTAAAAAGGCTTCTTCTGCTCCCCAGAGATCTTCTGGCTTGAGAATTACTTCTGCACAGGGAATGCGATGAGTCTGCAAAATTTGCCACAAAAAATGGCGGGTTATCCCTTTGAGAAGACCTACCTCAGCTGGAGGAGTTTGGACAACCCCTTCCCGGACGATCCAAAAATTACTGGTGGTGGCTTCTGTCACTTCCCCTTGGGCATTCAACATTAAGGCATCTTCAGCCCCTTGTTGTTGAGCTTCCAGTAGTGCCAGCAGATTGTTGAGGTAATTTCCTGTTTTGGCCGCAGGTGATAGTGCTTGGCAATCATTACGGCGGCGATCGCCAATAATCAGATGCAAACCCGCTTCTGAGAGCACTGGCTTGGGCGCGATTTCGGATGCCACAATCAGTAAGCTAGGCTGGAGATCAACACCTGGTTGTAGCGCAATTTTAGTTTCGGTTCCCCGACTGACGACAATGCGGATATAAGATTCTAGCCAAGATGCTTGTTGCAGAGTCCGTTCCACCTCTGCCTGAATATGACCATCGCTCCAAGGAACATCCAGGTACAGATAAGCGGCAGACTGACGTAGACGGTCTAGATGCTCTTGCAATCCAAAGTGGTCACCTTGAAACGTTCGCACCACTTCATACACACTGTCTCCGTACAAAAAACCTCGATCCAACACAGAGACCATCGCAGTTGCAGCAATGACACCGTTAAGATTGGTCAGTAGCCCCATGGTCAACCCATTCAAAACACTACAGACAATCTACCTGAATTGTGTAACTTATCTTTACTGGGGAACCTTTCCTGAGATCAATCTCTAGTCATTTATCCGAAGGGATTGGCTTCTACCTCTTGTTTCATCCGATCTAAGGTGCGATTCATATTGTCAAACATCTGCTGAGGTGTCATCCCAAACTGCCCGAGCTGAGTTTGCAGCTGCTCAACCGTCATCTGGGCCATAAAATCATCGGAAAGCTCGAAGCGCTTCATAAAAATACGGTAGCGCTCCATCATCTCTTCCATGCGTTCGATGTATAGAACCTTACCATCTCGATCAAATTTGCCGTAGCTTCCCCCTAACTGCATGAGGGCTTGATAATCCTCAAACAGTTTTTTGGCCTCCTGCTGCACAATATCAGAATCAAAAAATCCCATGATTAAATGCGATGTCCTTAGAAAGATGTAACGGGTGACGGTCTCTATCTTAATGTTACCGCTTTCTATCCAATGCACCTAGAGCCAAGGATTAGGGGAAACCGTAATATTCTCTGTTAAAAAGATTATCTTCGCGCTTCAAAAGATTGTGATAGGTTAGCCAATCGACGCAGGGGACAAGAGTGTTAGACACCAATGTTCTTATCGCTGCTCTGATCAGCGAAGCCGGTCCGAATTGGGAGATCTTACGCAAGTGCCTGACTAAGACATACCAGCCGCTGATCAGCAATGCATTATTTTTAGAATATGTTGACGTTACAAGCCGAGCCTCGATTCTTGACCTTTGTCCTGTTTCGCAGCAAGACGTTGAAGACTTGCGTAATGCCCTCTGTAGTGTCTGTGAGTGGATTGTCACCTACTATCTTTAGCGTCCAAACTTAGCTGATGAGTCTGATAACCATGTGCTTGAAGTTGCTGTTGCTGGGAATGCCGAAATGATTATTACCAATAATGGTCGTGACTTCCGAAACACGCAACAGACATTCCCTCAGATTGAAATCGTCACACCGAACCAAATATTGAGAGGCCACTGATATGGCAACGCTAACGATACGTATCCCTGATGACAAGCATTCACGACTCAAAGCTCTTGCCAGTCATCACAAGATCAGCGCAAACAAACTAATTGAAGAGCTTGTGAGGCAAGCGATCGCACAATTTTATCTTGAAACCCGATTCCGGGTTATGGTCGCACATAGGTCAGTAAAGGGGGTCTGAGCACATGTGTAAATTAGCGCTTGCTCACGAGACACCATTCTGGTGTCATAATGGAATTTTGTTATTTTCCTTATGGAGATATCCGTGGCTAATTTAACGCTAAAAAATATTCCAGATGAGCTGTATAAGCGACTCAAAGAAACGGCACATCTTAATCATCGCAGTCTTAACAGCGAATTGATCGCCTGCTTGGAAAGAACTCTTATGCCTCAACGATTGACTGCTGACGACCATCTTTTAAAAGCCCGTGCTTTAAGACAACAGGTTAGAACCAAGGAAATAAGCGCGAAAGAAATCACGGATGCAAAACAGGGTGGTCGCTCTTAGCAATGCTAGTAGTTGACACCAATATTATTAGTTACTTGTATTTCCCGACGGAATATACGCAGTATTCGGAAGTTTTATTAGAGTTAGATCTCGACTGGGCAGCACCTATTTTGTGGAAGAGTGAATTTCGGAATATACTGGCGATTTATCTCCGCAAGGAAATTATAGATTTAGCAGTTGCGATCGATATTCAGGCTCAAGCAGAGTCCTTGCTAGCAGGCAATGAGTTTGAAATAAATTCGGATCAGGTTCTTGCTCTGACACAAGCAAGTCATTGCAGTGCCTATGATTGTGAATTCATTTCACTGGCTCAAACATTTAATACTCAATTGATTACTACTGACAAGAAGCTTATTAAAGCTTTTCCTGAAAATGCTATTACTGCGAAAGTGTATATTGAGGAGAATCGCTAAGGGTTTGGGCTTCAGCGGACGGTAATGCAGAATGAGCGTGGTGATAATGTTTTGCTCCGTTCCGTTGCAAGCCTGGGTTAGGTAGTTTAATCGGCAAATAGCTCAGCAAGAGTGTCAAGAACCATTCTTTGCTCATCTTGACTAATTTGACCTAGCTTTTTCACCAATCGAGTCTTATCGATTGTGCGGATTTGATCCAGAATAATCTGTCCATTCTTGCCCTGAAACTGACAAGTAACACGAGTAGGGTAAGTCTTCCCTTTTGTAGTCATTGGAGCAGTTATGACTGTAGAAATATTACGATTTAACTCATCTGGCGAAACAACAACACAAGGTCGTGTCTTCTGAATTTCACTTCCAACAGTGGGGTCAAGATTAATCAGAAAAACATCAAAACGCTTGACTACCAATCCCATTCAACTTGATCCCAATCAGTAGTATTAACTTCATCTAGAAGGACGTCATCGTGTTGCTTAGCCATTAGGGCAAAAGCTTCATCCCACCCCGTCCGTGAGTGTTGTGCTGTGCGAATAGTTAGATGATCGCCCTGCACTTCGATTTCAACTTCTGCATGAATACCACTTTGCTCCAAGAAAAGTTTAGGAATACGAATACCTTGAGAGTTACCGATTTTAACAATTCGGGTTCTAATCGCTGTGCCCATATGTTGGATATTCTCAGAGTTAAGATGTAATTACATTGTAGGCACGAGCCAAGAAATCGTCAAGTGAGGTAAAAATGGGCTGGAGCTACCTAACTACTAATCCTGAGTCCATTAGATCAATGTGCCTGATACTCGACTGAATGTGCATTCAAACCGTTGCGATGGCCGAAGGCCAGTGGTCGACCATCGCACAGTCACTCCCATATACGCCAAGTATGGGTAGGGTTGAAGATTTGGAGTTTGCAAAGGCTATTTTTAAGCGTCTATGCTATCGGCGTCAGCACTTTGTCCGCGACTCTAACCTCTAGCCGCTCTGCTTCAGACGGCGGCACCACCTGCCAAAACTGAGGCAAATAATCAGACCACTGCTCCAAAACAGCTTTGCCTTTAGCGCTCCCCGTATGCTCCACATGAGACTGAATCAGATCGCGAAGCTGCTGCTCACCCGCCTCCGTCACAACCCGCTGAAGCTGCACAATCTCTGAATTAACCTTGGTAGGGAAACTACCGTTTTCATCTAACACATAGGTCAAACCACCCGTCATCCCTGCGCCCACATTGCGACCCGTCTCACCCAGAACCACAATCACACCGCCAGTCATGTACTCGCAGCAGTGATCGCCTGCGCCCTCAATGACGGCCTGGGCTTGAGAATTCCGCACCGCAAATCGCTCTCCGGCTTTACCGTTGGCAAAGAGCGTGCCGCCAGTGGCCCCATACAGACAGGTATTACCGATGATCACGTTGTCTGCCGCTGCAAACGGAGACTCTGCAGGCGGTTGAATGACAATTTCGCCGCCGTGCATGCCTTTGCCTACATAGTCATTGGCCTCACCCGTGAGCTTCAGAATCATACCCGGAAGGTTGAAAGCTCCGAAGCTTTGACCGGCACTGCCCTTGAGGTTGAGGGTGATTTGCCCCTGGAAGCCGGTGTTACCGTATTGAGTTGCGATCGCACCCGCCACCCGAGTCCCCACACTCCGATCGGTATTCACCACCTCTACGGTCTTAGTCACTGAGGTTTGATTTTGCAGCGCCTGTTGGATTTCTGGATCATTAAGTAATTCATCATCCAACACTGGTCCATTACTGTGAACTGGCTCATGCTCTAGCCAACTGCGCTCGGTCCGTGTATCTGGTAACTGGGTAAGACAATCTAAGTTCAAGCGATCCGTTTTGGTGAGTTGCACTGCCTCTCGTACCTGCAACAAATCGGCCCGACCAATCACCTCATTCAGGGAGTGATATCCCAAATGGGCTAGGAGCGATCGCACTTCCTCGGCAATAAAGTAGAAAAAGTTAACCACATGTTCAGGAAGGCCCGTAAAGCGCTGCCGTAGTTTTTCTTGTTGAGTCGCTACACCAACCGGGCAATTATTGGTATGACAAATCCGAGCCATAATGCAGCCCTCAGCAATCATGGCAATGGAGCCAAACCCATATTCTTCAGCTCCCATCAGGGCCGCCATCAACACGTCCCATCCAGTTTTAAGACCACCATCGGCCCGAAGGATGACGCGATCGCGCAGTTGATTCACCATCAACGCCCGATGGACTTCCGTTAGACCCAGTTCCCACGGACTGCCTGCATGTTTGATTGAACTCAGAGGCGATGCGCCCGTACCGCCATCATGACCGGAGATTTGAATAACGTCGGCATTGGCTTTGGCGACGCCTGCCGCAATCGTGCCGATGCCAATTTCAGCCACTAATTTCACCGAGACTTTGGCTTGGGGATTAATTTGGTGCAGATCGAAAATGAGCTGCGCCAGATCCTCAATCGAGTAAATGTCATGGTGCGGCGGAGGCGAGATCAGTGTCACGCCAGGTTTTGATCGCCGTAATTTGGCAATGTAGGGACTAACTTTCTTACCTGGTAATTGACCGCCTTCACCGGGTTTAGCTCCCTGCGCCAGTTTGATTTCAATTTGCTGGGCATTCATGAGGTATTCCGGTGTGACGCCGAAGCGCCCCGACGCTACTTGTTTAATACCGGAACTGGCGGTATCACCATTGCGAAGCCCATGCAGATGGGGCAGAACAGCAGAGTTACCCTGCGTATCCACATCGGAGAGCACCTTAAAGCGGACCGAGTCTTCACCGCCTTCACCGGAGTTAGACTTGGCTCCCATGCGATTCATGGCAATGGCTAAGACTTCGTGGGCTTCGCGGGATAGGGCTCCTAAGGACATACCCCCTGTGCAGAAGCGCTTGACAATATTCTCAACGGATTCAACTTCAGTGAGGGGAATAGGAGTGCGGTCGCCCTCAAAATCTAATAAATCTCGCAATGCCGTCACGGGACGATTAAGAAGCTGTTGCTTATAGACTTGGTAATGATCGTAATCTTTGTCGGCCACCGCCTTATGGAGGGCTTTAGACATGTCCGGGTTATTCATGTGATACTCACCCCCCGGACGGAACTGGATAAAACCGAAGTTTTCCAACTTTTTAACATCCAGTCCTGGAAAGGCTTTTTGATGGAAAGCGATGGTTTCCTGAGCCAGCTCAGCAATACTCAATCCGCCCACTCGCGAGGTTGTGCCAGCAAATCCTAGCTCTAGTAACTCGGGACCAATGCCAATGGCTTCAAAGATCTGAGCCCCTTGATAACTAGAAATGAGTGAGATTCCCATCTTAGATAGGATCTTGCGCAATCCAGCATCCACTGATTTGCAGTAGTTGGTCTGTGCTTCCCCCATCGTCATAGAGGGAATTTTGCCCCGCTGCATTAGTTTTTGAGTCCGCTCATCCACCCACCATTGCCGCACCGTTTCTAGGGCTAGATAAGGGCAAATCGCCGCTGCCCCAAACCCAATCAGGCAAGCAAAATGATGCGTACTCCAGCATTGCGCTGTCTCGATTACCAAGGATGCTTGTAGCCGAATTTCTTGTTTAATCAAATGCTGATGAATCGCTCCCACGGCCAGCAAAGGCGGGATATAACTGTAGTCTGTACTTAACCAAGTTATGTCCCCTGTGGGAGTGTAGCGATCGCTAATCACCAGGATTTCTTGACCCGCTTCAACCGCAGCCGTGGCCCGCTCACACAGGGCTTGGACGGCGGCAGCCAACCCCTGAGGGCCTGCCGCCAGTGGGAACAAGGTAGAAAGCGTTTGCACGCCGAAGTCAGACCTACGAATAGCAGTCAGTTCAGCTTCATGAATAACTGGAGACTCTAGTTTTAGTAACCGAGCAGATTCCGGGTCATGGGCTAGTAAATTCCCTCGTCGGCCCAACTGCGTTACCAAGGACATCACCAGTTTTTCTCGCAGCGGATCAATGGCAGGATTGGTCACTTGGGCAAACCGCTGCTTAAAGTAGTCATAGAGGACATGGGGCCGGGACGACAGAATCGATAAGGGGATATCGTCGCCCATACAAAAGGTGGGTTCTTTACCATCTTTGGCCATCGTATGGACCACCATTTCCACATCTTCTAGGGAATAGCCATAAGCGACTTGCTGCTGGAAACAAGTAGCTGGTTTAGTCTGCGGTGCATCGAGAAAGGGTTGCTCGGGCAGGGATTGGCGGTGCGATCGCAACCAGTCTCCATAGGGATGTTTCGCCGCAATTTGAGATTTAATGTCCCAATTAGTTTGGACTTGATGGGTGGTTAAATCCACCGCAATCATATGCCCCGGCCCTAAACGACCTTTGCTCACAATTTCTGCATCTGGAAGCGGAATGGCTCCGGCTTCGGAGGATACAAATACCGTGCCATCTTGAGTTGTGCAGTATCGTGCGGGTCGCAAGCCATTACGGTCTAAGGCAGCCCCCACCACCTTGCCATCGCTAAAGGCCAGTAGCGCCGGGCCATCCCAGGCTTCTTGCAGGCCACTGTAGTACTCGTAAAAATCGACAATTTCAGGATAATCAGCTAAAGCAGGTTGGTTAAGGTACGCTTCCGGTACCAGCATCATTAACGCTTCTTGGGGACAGCGTCCTGATTGCACCAGTAACTCTAGGGTATTGTCTAGATTGGCTGAATCGCTGGCATTGGGATTGACTAAAGGGCGCAATTCATCGAAGCGGTCTTGCCAGTAGGGATGATTCAAAACCGATTGGCGGGCGGCCATCCATTTAACATTGCCCAGCAAGGTATTAATTTCGCCGTTATGACCCAAGAAACGCATAGGTTGGGCCAGGGGCCATTTGGGCAGAGTGTTGGTGCTAAACCGACGGTGATAAATTACAAAGGCGCTGACATAGTCAGGGTCTTGTAGATCGGCATAAAAGGCTCCCAAAACTTCCGAGCGCACCATGCCTTTATAAATGATGGTGCGATGAGATAGGGAGCAGAAATAGAAATCCTGAATCCAATCAGCTCCGGTGGCCACCACAGCTTTTTCAATTTGCTTCCGAACTAAATAGAGTTGATGTTCTAAATCATCGCCCTTTAGCGTTGGGGACGCGAGAAAGATCTGCTCGATCTCTGGTTGATTGGCACGGGCCTGCTCCCCTAGAAGGTCGGGATGGACGGGAACGGGTCGCCAGCCGAGGACTTGGAATTGGTTTGAGATCGCAACCTTTTCCACAATCTGTTTACAGGTCGCCAAAGCTCCTGATGTAGTCGGCAAAAATACCATGCCCACCCCAACCTGTTCTGGGTCAGGAAGCCCTTGCCCTTGGTCTTGCCACCATTGCTGAAAGAGCTGCCAAGGCATCGCCGTTAACACCCCAGCTCCATCACCTGAATCTCGGTCTGCACTACAGCCGCCCCGATGTTCCAAGCAACTCAATCCGGTCAGGGCTTGCTGAATCAGCTCATGACTGGCCTTGGGACTGGCAATAAACCCAACCCCACAGGCATCTCGTTCTTCCACCAGCCAAGGTTGTCCAGAAAAGAGAGAAGCGGGAACAGAGGAATTAAGGGCTTGCGTAGAATCAGTCATGTTCAAATACAAAATATGGGGAGACAAAAAGAGCTGCGAAAGAGCAGCTTAAAAGCAAGGTCTGCAGAAGACCGTCTTCTCACCCAGTAGCGCACAAAGCAATGGGGCAAAATTGTATCTTGAGTAACCAAATGATGATTTGCTCCGTCACGCTGTAAAGATTGGCGCTCATATCTTTTGACCACTCCAAACCCTTCGCACCACAGCCGACCAAAAACGGAGGTTGGCAATGTTAGCGTTGACAGATCACTGCGTTGGTCTGAGTAATTTCGATCTTAACGTAAAACTAGGCTGCTCTATCACTGGCGCTACGGTAACCTCGGGAAACAGCATTACTGGGCTCTGCTGAGGGTATTTCCACCCATTCACAGCCTGAGGAGCGGTGTAGAGTGCCGATGTCTAATTGGGCAACCTGAAACTATGAAAGACGATACATCAACATCGCAAAAATCATAAAAATCGACAAAAATAGAATGATTAACTCTTAAATCAGCACAAACAGCCACATTGCCTGTTTATATTTCTTTTCAGCGCTAATGAATAGTCTTTGGGCCAGTTTCAAAAATTTGCTTTCACCCGACCAGTATATGCCGCATGGTCATTGTTACCTCTGGCAAACACCTTTGGTGGGGCTCCATGTCGTCAGTGATTTGCTGATCGCGATTGCTTATTTTTCGATTCCATTGATGCTGCTCTACTTCTTGTCCAAACGAAGTGATGTTCCCTTCCAAAATATATTCCTGCTGTTTGGAGCCTTTATTGTTCTCTGTGGTACAGGGCATTTACTAGAGATTTGGACCTTATGGCACCCAGCTTACTGGTTGTCGGGAACTGAGCAGGCCATCACCGCTTTAGTGTCTTGTTACACGGCTGCTGAGATGGCAACGCTCCTGCCAAAATTTTTATCCTTAAAAACGCCCGAGCAACTGGAATCTGTCAATAGCGCCTTGCAACAAGAGATTCAGGAACGACAACGGGCAGAAGTTGAACTACGAATCATGAATGATGGGCTAGAAATCATGGTTCAGGACCGCACAGCCGAATTACAGAAAGCTGCTGAGCGAGAACAGGCGTTCTCAGGCATCATTCAGCGGATGCGACAGACCTTAGATATCCAAACGATTTTTGCTGATACGACCGAAGAATTAAGACGAGTCATTGCCTGCGATCGCACCTTAGTCTATCAATTCAAGTCTGACTGGAGTGGCACGTTGGCAGCCGAATCCGTGAGTGCAGATAGTCCATCCATCATGGCCCTGAAAGCCAAAAGGCCGGGTGCACGAACCGTAGAAATTTCCCCGCCAGCAGGCCTCAAACAGATCCTCAGTCAGACCTATCAATATGAGTTTGATTTAGGAGACCCCAGCCAAAACATCAGTTGCCGGGCCATTGCCGATATCAACGAAGTTGGGTTAGACGCTTATACCCTCAAAGTTTTAGGTCGCTTAAACATCAGAGCTTACTTGGTTGTTCCCATTGTTGATGGCACTCATTTGTGGGGATTACTCATGGCCACCCAAGCGGTTGCACCGTACCACTGGCATCCCTCCGCGATTCAAATTATGTCTCAGGTCGGCACACAACTTGGCGTGGCGGTGCAGCAGGCAGAATTACTAGCCCATTCCCAAAAGCAGTCACAGGCCTTGATCTCTGCCAAAGAAGAGGCTGAAAGAGCCAATCGAGCCAAAAGTGATTTTCTCAGCCATATGAGTCACGAATTGCGCACCCCACTCAATGCCATTTTGGGGTACGCCCAACTGATGCAACGGTCTCAACCCTCATCAGTGCAATACACCCAGTATGTAAATACCATTAATCGAAGTGGCCATCACCTCTTGGCTCTGATTAATGATGTGTTGGAAATGTCGAAGATCGAGGCTGGACGACTACAACTGCAGCAAACCAGTTTTGATCTGTACAAGCTCCTGAGAGAACTGGAAGACATGTTTGGTCTCAAAGCCTCTCTCAAACAACTCCAGCTCTTCTTCCACGGTCAAGCCCTGGTGCCTCGGTATATTCAAGCCGATCAAAACAAGCTGCGGCAAGTCTTAATCAACATTCTAGGCAATGCCATTAAATTTACCCAACAAGGACATATTGATCTGTGTGTTTCTGTTCAAGCCGAAACCCTGTCTTTTACGATTACCGATACTGGACCAGGCATCGATGCAGACAGCCTGAATAAACTCTTTCATGCCTTTGAGCAAGGGAATATTGGCTTACAATCAGGAGAAGGTACGGGTTTAGGGCTGAGTATTAGCCAGAAGTTTGTCCGGTTAATGGGAGGGACTCTTAGGGTTGAGAGTCAAGAGGGCCAAGGATCAATCTTTACCCTCAACATTCCGTTGGTGATTGCCAATCCAGTCCTGACCAACAAGGATACAGACATTACGTTTCAGGCTACAGGTTTGGCCCCCGGTCAACCTCAATTTCGGATCTTAGTAGTCGATGATGAACCAAGCAATCGACAACCCCTCGTTGATTTTCTGAGTTTACTGGGGTTTACGGTGCAGGAAGCAGCTCATGGTCAAGCCGCGATCGCACTCTGGCAAGATTGGCACCCCCATTTGATTTGGATGGATATGCAAATGCCGCACATGGATGGCTACCGAGCCACTCAACAGATCAAAGCCACCGTCCAGGGGCAAGACACCATTATTATCGCGCTCACAGCCAGCGTATTTGAGGAAAACAAACAAAAAGTCTTGGACGCTGGCTGTGACGATTTTGTCCGTAAACCCTTTCAGCAAGAAGAAGTTCTGCAAAAAATGGCAGTGCACTTGGGTGTGCGATATCTCTCGGCAGCAGATTGCCTATCCGGTGATGCCTCGGAGCAAACTTCGCCCTCTCCACCCAGCAATCTCGATTCTGACAGTTTAAGGGTCATGCCTGCGGACTGGATTGAGGAAATTTGGCAACGGGCCAACCAGGGTAACGATCTACTGCTGATGCAGCTAATTGCGCAAATTTCTCCCGACCATCAGGATATTGCCAGTCATTTAAGTCGCTTAGTTGAGAACTATCAATTTGAGCAGCTAGTCCAATTAGTCGAACCCCTTAAACCTTGAAATTCTTGCAAGAGGCCCCCTTATGATTTCGACCTACACCGATATAGACAACAACATGAATGACTATCTAGCCAATATGAATACAGAAATAGGTAGTCAAGCCACATCCGTCTTACCCAGCGAGATTTTAATCGTAGATGACACCTTAGAGAATTTACGACTGCTCTCTAATATGTTGTCTATTCAGGGATATAGCGTTCGCAAAGCCACAGGGGGCGAAATGGCGGTTAAATCTGCAGAATCTCTGTCGCCTGATTTGATTTTGCTGGATATTCTCATGCCTGACTTGAATGGTTATGAGGTCTGTATTCAGTTGAAACAAAATCCCCAAACTGCCTCGATTCCTATTATTTTTCTCAGTGCTTTGGATGATCCGTTGGATAAAGTCAAAGCTTTCGAAGTGGGTGGCATTGACTACTTAACCAAGCCGTTTCAACTGGAAGAGGTCTTAGCCAGGGTCCACAACCAGCTCTTATTAAAAGGTGCTCAAGAAAAAGTCTTAGCTTTGAACAGCCAACTACAAGCGTGGGTGATGGATCAAAATCGGAAGTTGCATCTGGCTAGTAGTCACTTATTAGAAACGAATAGTGTTGACAGTTTAACGGGGATTCCTAACCGATCCTCATTTTTCACAAGGCTGGAGCAATCTCTATTCCTAGCCCAGACCGATGCATCTTATAGGTTTGCAGTGCTGTATTTGGATTGCGATCGCTTCAGACAGATCAACCAGACCTATGGCTACCCCCGAGGAGATCAGCTCCTCAAGCAGCTAGCACAGCGGTTAAAAGAAGTCGTTCAACCCGATGGTATGTTGGCCCGCACGGGAGGAGACGAGTTTGCTATTCTTCTCAATACGCTGCCTGATCCAAACCAAGCCCATCAGTTAGCAGAAAAAATCTTGGTTTTGCTAGAACAACCCTTCCAGATCGAACATCATGAAATTTTAGTGACGGCCAGCATGGGGCTCGAATTTGGTCATGCTGATTTCAAAACATCGCAAAAAGTATTTGGGAATGCTGAAGCAGCGATGTACCAATCTAAAGATGCGGGTGGCAATCAATACACAAACTTCAGCCAAGACACCTCAACAACATAGCTCAACGGTTCAGGGAACTCACTCCGTACGGCCTGCCTGCAATTAGCCTTGCTGGAGAGCTTTTCCTCTTCTCTTGATAGGCATCAATCGAGGCCATTTGTGAGCTGAATGACCTCGACACCCCCTTGAGTCATCAACCAAACTACCAGTTTGTACTGCTATATCTATCAAATGTATGATGCATTACGGAGCAATTATTGACAATACTCTAAACAAAGCGCGAGCGTCTGCCACTACTCTATTGAATCTCAGTCTAGAGGCTTTCACTCACATCTAGTTATTCTTAAACCACCCTTAGTGAAATTAATGTGATGAGTCAAAAAATCTTTAGTCCTGGAGAAATTGTTGAAGAAAGTGGGCTATATCCGGTTGTCGGCCCCAGAGGGGGAGACAAAGGATACGAAGTGACTGTAGTAAAAGGAGAACCATTTCCACCGCTGCCTGAGAAAGGGTGGGGATTTGGCGAGCCTCGCTTGACTAAAACAAATGCAGCAACAAACGCAGGCAATTCTAGCGAAGCGATGGTAGTGTATTCGCCACCCGAACTACCGGATCATCGTCCTGTTCACGAAGGGAATTCAGCTCTAGTTCCGTCTGATGCCTTGCCCAGTGGTCGCCCTATTCTGGTCGGCACTCGGCAGGTGAGCAGTTTTGATCATCTCCCTCAACATCGTCCCGTCTTTCAAAGTGAATTGAACATTGTGGCGATGTACGGCAATCGTCCCATTATTCGCTTAGACTCTTCTCTCACTCCCTCTCCATCTTTGCCAGGGAATCGTCCTATTGCAGATAACACCTCCCTTGCCAACGGGAATTTGATGGGCTATCTGGATTGATTGAGTGCTAGAAACGGGGCAGCACTGATGATCTCAACGGCAGGTGGATGTGCAGGGGTTATCGTCCATTTCTATCGATATGGCCTCATGTCATCCATCAAGGAAGACTAGCACCTAAGATGTGGAGTGTTGCTGCTTGTCTGCTTGATCTCACCATGTCTTCCCTCAAAAGTGCTGTTTTCGCCTTCATCACCTCAAGCCTCGTTTTCGGTGGATGTACCAACCTTAACCCGAAGCAGTCTGCTCCGCCGCAACCCCAACCCTCTGCTAGCACGCCTGAGCAACCCCCACCTCTCAAGCTAGCTCTGGCAAATCCTACAACTGCTTCCAATCCTGAAGTAGAGAGGTATCTAGCTCAGTTGGAAGCACCCAATGCTGGCCAAGGTGTATGGATACAAACCCAAGCAGCACTATTAGCCAATCACCAAGCCACCGTTCCCTTGCCCGCTGCATCCTTAACGAAAGTGGCTACCTCTTTAGCTGTTTTGAAACAGCTCGGCCCCGATCATCGATTTACAACTAATATTGGCTACGTCGGTACCCTTCAGAAGGGTGAATTACAAGGCGATTTAGTGATCGAGGGCGGCGCTGATCCGTTTTTTGTGTGGGAAGATGCGATCGCACTGGGTAATCTTCTCAACCAAAACGGTATTCGCCAAATTCGCGGCAATATTATCGTAGTGGGCCCGTTCTACATGAACTACGAAACCGATCCCGTTACGGCTGGAACCCTTTTTTTACAAGGACTTAATCACACCCGCTGGCCCGTCGCAGCGCAGACGCAATACCAAACCTTACCGCCTGATACACCTAAGCCTGAAGTTGCGATCGCAGGCAATGTTCGAGTGGCAACTGCACCTTCAGGTCCAGTTAAACGTTTCATCCGTCACCGCTCTTTGCCTGTAGCGGAACTCCTCAAAAAAATGAATCAGTACAGCAATAACGCCATGGCTGAGATGCTAGCAGATCAAGTGGGTGGCCCCCGCAGAATTGCTCAGATTGCCGCTCAAGAATCCAACGTTCCCCTGCAAGAAATTCAACTCGTCAACGGGTCTGGGCTCAGTATTGATAACCGGATCTCTGCACGAGCAGCCTGTGGCATGTTTCAAGCGATTGCCCATCTCCTCCATTCTCAAAAGATGACCATTGCTGATATTTTCGCGATTACAGGTAAAGATGCAGGGGTTCTCAATGAGCGATCGCTGCCCACCCTATCAGTTATCAAGTCAGGCACGCTAGATGAGGTCAGCGCTCTTGCTGGAGCATTACCCACCCAGAATCAAGGGGTGATTTGGTTTGCTCTCGTGAATGGTGAAGGAGATGTGGATAGATTTAGAGCCCAGCAAGAACTCCTCTTACAAACCTTACTGCAAGGCTGGGGAACCACCACTCAGCCTTTCGCTCAATTGACTGCCAACCCTGCCAGACAAAACCAGACAGCCATCAGTCAGATTGTAAAATAAAAAAGAGTAGCAGACCTCCCGCTCAACAAAGGTCTTGCTACTCCCAATCTCTTTTCCCAACGAATTGAAATTTATGTCCCTACCAAGGGATTACACAACCATTAAACAAACTTAACCGCATTACTATTGAGGCTAAAGTTTGAGTCCCCCTGGATGATGGCTATGGTTTCTCTGGAGCTTCCTCCTTCATAAATGAGGGCAGTTCCACTCGGCAGTCCTCGAGGCGAAGATCCTAAAGAGTAATCGCTAGCTTGCCCATTAAGCTGCAACACATCTCCTTCGCTTTGATCAAAATCTTGAACAACGGTATAGTTGGACGTTGCAGGACCGTCGGCATAGTACACATTTTGGGCATCTCCCAGCATAAAAGTATCGGAGCCGTTGCCACCAATGAGAATATCAACCTCCCCTGCCCCTGGATTGGCAGCAGAAGTATATACGCCAATCAACTTATCTTGGCCATCTCCACCACGAAGGGTGTCATTGCCTGTTCCCCCGACTAAAGAATCATTGCCGGCACCACCAACAACACTGTCATTCCCTGTGCCAGCATAGAGTCGATCATTGCCATTGTCGCCATTGGAGGTATCGTTTCCAGCAGAACCAATGATAATGTCGTTACCACTTCCTCCCTGCAGGTTGTCATTTCCACCTTTGCCTTCAAGGCGATCATTACCAGCAAAGCCTCGGATTGTCTCGTTAGCGGCCCCTCCCATCAAAGTGTCTGCACCATTAGTGCCATCAATTCGGCTGGGAGTAGGACTAGGACTGGGACTAGGAGTCGGGGCAGGACTAGGAGTTGGGGCAGGACTAGGAGTTGGAGCAGGACTAGGAGTTGGGGTAGGACTAGGGGCGGGACTGGGGCTAGGGGATGGCGAAGGAGATGAAGAATCGACTGAACCCTGGCCACTGCCATAGATACTGCGAATGCCATTAATATCATCTTGCAGCAAAAAAGCAGACCCAGGACCATCAAACCGTCCTTGAATCGAGGGATTCATGATTGCACTTACCCCCGATTCATGCCCTAGACCTAAACTATGCCCCGTTTCATGCACAGCCGTTTCTAGAAAAAGGCTATTGCTCCAATTTTCTCCGGTGTCGTAGGTTTGATCGCCACCTTGAGGGAAAAAAGCAAAGGCTAGGGTATTGCTACGTCCATCAATAAAGTCAGCCTGTACGCGAATATCGACTGCACGGCCATCACCGGGGTCTTGAATTTCTTGGAAATTTAAGGGAGCCACATCTGCCCAAACCCCCAATGCTTCCCGAAACAATGATTGAGATTGGCTCTGTGATAATCCTGATAGCTGAAAACTAGGTGCAAAGCTGTAGGTGATATCGACTGGATTACCTTTGCCACCCGATTGGTCCCACTTGGAACGTCCACCACTGTCATTGAATTGAGCAACCGTACCTTCAATCGCAAATCCGGCATTGTGACTATGCCCATTACTGCTGCCACAAGCTGTACACAAACAGCAATATCCACTTGAGGAACTCAATGCATTAGAAGAACTCAGTAGACTAGTCTCAGTTAGAGTTTGCTGAGTAATCTCTGGTGCCGATGGCTGAGTAGGGAATAGTTGATCTGGCACTACATTTTGGATCTCAGGGATATCTAGGATCTCAGGGATATCAATTTTAGTGTCCAAGTTAGACAAATCAGGTAACTGGGATTGACTCAAATCAATATCAAGGCTGTTCCGATCGATCTTGATAGGGGTTAGAGGTGTTGAGCCAAATTTGAGGTCATTCAAGCTTTCAATTGGGGATGGTAAATCTAGCTGAATTGAATGACGCATATGTCCTCCTCAAGGTTAATAGTTTGGTTGTCTTTGACACATAAATTCCCCCTTAGAATCTATTGAACTTTAGGCTTTCTAACATATAGTTACTGACCTCATGAAGTAATGCAGAATACACTTCCAAGATAGTCAGTTAGAAAATTGCCTTATTTCTCTCTCATGGCTCAATTTGACGTTTTATCACGTTTTTATAAGCTCGGGCCTATTTGTTTGTCTAAGAGTTAGGGCTGTTGTTCTTGTAATATTGAAACGAGCTGGATTAGTGACGTCACTACTCAATTTGAAAGGGTCAAATATTTAGGTCTAGGTCACTGATTCCAAAAACAGTCTTCCCAAAACTCTTGGTAGTTTGATCAAAAGGCCAGAATTGAATAGGGCTAATGGGACAGCCAGCTATCATCACCCATAGTTCATCAGCCCATGCAAAAAGAGCACCTATACCAACAGTGGGTTAGGTGGAAGCTATATTTCATCTATGGGCGATGACGGGCTCGAACCGCCGACATCTTCGGTGTAAACGAAGCGCTCTACCAACTGAGCTAATCGCCCTAACAATCTAAGGAATCGAGTATGTATTGTAGCAGACCGTTGGAATCACTGCCCACAAATGTCGCTATATCTAGCATAATGGATGCAACTTTATCCCGGGTGAGTGTCCACAATGCCGTCAGGCCGAACCCATGACCAAATCACATTAAGGACATTACCCTTTGTTGCCGTCGGCGCTCTTGTTCTCAGCCGGAGTGCCAGCCTAACCCTAAGTCTTAGTGGGGCTTTTCTCTTTAGTGGCCTGATGTTTGGCCCCGATCTAGATATCTACTCTGTTCAATATAAGCGGTGGGGGTACCTGAAGCTGATTTGGTTGCCTTACCGCAAACTCTTGCGTCATCGATCTTGGTTGTCTCATGGTCCCATTATTGGTACCATTCTTCGTCTGATTTATTTGGGCGTATGGTTGGCGATGGGCATCATACTCAACGGATTGATCTTGACTAGGATTTGGGGAATCTCCCTAGACTGGCAAGGAGCCCTTCAGCAGATGGAACAACAAGGAACCCAATATGTCCCTGAAGGACTTGCCATTTTGCTGGGCTTGGAATTAGGAGCGATGAGTCATACCTGCAGTGATGGGCTCGGATCACTGTATAAAGCAGCGATGAAGCGTCTCAAGAACTGATACCATCAGTATCGATTCCGATAATCCCTAGCATGCATTTCTAAATACTGGTCGTATGGCTGGTAAATAACGCATCATAAGGGTAGCCCTCACAATTGTGATGCCATGCTTAGTCCCGAAGCCCCAGCCAGATTGCAAATTGTTGCGGCAGCCAGTGTCCTGACTGAAGGTGTGCAGCTCCACGTTCCCGTTCTGATCACTCAGATTGAGTCAGCCTCTGTGATGCGGACGTTGTATGCGGCGTTACAGGCTGCGTTTCCCCTCGATTATCCCGTTAGCATCGTGGGAGAGCTCTCAGCGAAAGAGCTACAACTGTCGCCAACAACCCTTGGGCAAATTGGTGAAAAGAAAGGCATTTCCTACCCGGTTAATGTTTACTTGCCAGCCCAGGTATCAGCGGTAACCATTGCGGTTCAGCAGTTAGTGGAAGTGGTGGCCAAGTTGAGATCGCCCGATGGCGGCTGCCCCTGGGATTTAGAACAAACCCCCCAAAGCCTTACCCCCTATATCATTGAAGAAGCCTACGAAACCATTGATGCCATCCAATCCGGTCAACAAGAGGCAATTACCGAGGAGTTAGGAGACCTATTGCTACAAGTTGTGCTTCAAGCCCAGATTGCCTGTGAGCATGACCAGTTTAGTTTGCAAGACATTGCTCAAGGGATTACCAAGAAGTTAATCCGCCGCCACCCCCATGTATTTGCTGACGTTGAAGCCAGCAGTGTAGAAGAAGTTCGTGCCAACTGGGAACAAATTAAAGCAGCAGAGAAAGGAAAATCTCCAGAACAACCCCAGGCGTTAAGTGACAAAATGCAGCGTTATACCCGGAGTTTGCCTCCCCTCATGGCTGGACTCAAGCTATCAGAGAAAGCTGCAACAGCAGGGTTGGAATGGCAAGACCTCAATGATGTGTGGACCAAGTTTTACGAAGAACTAGCGGAGTTTCAAGAATCGCTCCTGCAAAGTGATGCCGACCATCAGCTCTCCGAGTTGGGGGACTTATTTTTTACCTTGGTCAACATTGCCCGCTGGTGCCAGCTCGACCCCACCTCAGCCTTGCGCAGCACCAATAAAAAACTGATTGATCGCATTGCTGCCATTGAAGGTCAAATTGATAAACCCTTAGCAGACCACTCTTTTGAAGAACTAGAGGCTTTGTGGAAAGTAGCCAAGCAGCAGTTAGCCTCTGCTGAGCCTGAGACCAGAGCCTACGATGATAAAGCAGTGGCTATCGTTGAAGGCTTGCCCAGGACCTTTGTCGCCCCTGCAGATCCTGAGCCTGCTAGTGATCCAACCAGTTCAGAAGTATCTTCCCCTTAATTCGGATTACAGTTAAGAGAGAATCAGCGATCTCTATCCATGCAATATCCCCGTTCTACAATTAACCGAGCCGTACGGGCTGTAAGTTGCAGCCCCTTGACAATGCGTTTGTTGACCACGATGAGAACACAAAGTGTCTCCCTGCAAGAAATGTGCGATCGCACCGGCGTTACCGCAGGCTATACGCAAACTGCTATTTCTGAGCGTCAAGCTGAAGAGACCTTGCTGTGGCTGATTCAAGTTGGCCTGCTTCGCCGAGAAGTTGACGGTCAGGGGCTCACCGATAGCTTCCGCCTCACGCCTCTCGGTCGTCAACTGATCGATCAGTGGCAACATCAAGGTAAAACCTTTCCCAAGCCCTCTCTCTCAGATCGGCTTCAAAATCTCTGTCAGCGTTGGATTCGAATTCCCGTTTAATGGGCGCCATTATGGTGGTCGGCACCACCTCCCATGCGGGCAAATCGATCATGGCTGCTGCCATCTGCCGGATGCTCAAACGCCAAGGCCATCGCGTTACCCCCTTTAAAGGGCAAAATATGGCCCTCAATGCCTACGTCACCAACGCTGGCGATGAAATGGGTCATGCCCAAGCCGTGCAAGCCTGGGCCGCAGGCCTTGAACCTCGGGTAGAAATGAACCCGATTTTGCTGAAGCCTCAAGGCGATATGACCTCCCAAGTAATTCTTAATGGCAAAGCCGTGGGTAAGACTCAGGCGGCAGACTATTATCAAGATTACTTTGATCGGGGATGGCAGGCTATTACTGAGGCCTTAGCCAAACTCCAGCAAGAGTTTGACTGGATTGTTTGTGAAGGCGCAGGCAGTCCCGCCGAGATCAATCTCAAACATCGTGACTTGACTAATATGCGGGTCGCCAAACACCTAAATGCTGCCACGCTCCTTGTCGCTGATATTGACCGAGGCGGCGTCTTTGCCCATATCGTCGGTACGCTGGAGCTACTCGACCCCGATGAACGCGCCTTAATTCGAGGCTTTGTGATCAATAAGTTTCGGGGGCAGCGATCGCTTTTAGAATCTGGCATCACCTGGCTGGAAGATCGCACTGGGATTCCCGTCGTCGGTGTCATTCCCTGGCTAGAACAATCCCTGCCTGCTGAAGACTCTTTAGATCTATTTGAACGGCGTCGCACGAAACCTAATGCTGAGCTGACGATTGCAGTGATTCGCCTATCTCGCATTTCTAACTTCACAGATTTTGACCCTCTAGAAGCTGAGCCATCCGTCCGTTTGCAGTTTGTCAGTCCCCATCAATCTCTAGGCCAACCGGATGCTGTCATTGTGCCAGGATCTAAAACCACTATTGCAGACCTCCAACAGCTCCAGGCGACGGGCATGGCCGATCAACTTCAAGCCTATAGCCGAGCTGGTGGAATGATATTAGGTATCTGTGGCGGTCTACAAATGTTGGGTCAAACCATTGCCGATCCCGATGGCACTGAAGGCCAACCTGGTAAGTTTTCGGGTTTAGGCTTGTTACCCCTCCAGACCACCATGACGGCAGATAAGGTGACTCGCCAGCGTCAGGTACAAATCACTTTCCCCCCCTATGGTTCGTCTCTGTCTACAGAAGATAGACTGGTCAGGGGCTATGAAATTCACCAGGGACAGACCATTGTTTTGCAGCCAGAGGCAGTGCAAGCCTGGTTTGATGATCCAGAATTAGGTGTAGCAAGCTGTCAACAACCAATCCTAGGTACTTATTTGCATGGGTTGTTTAACAATGGGCCTTGGCGACGAGCCTGGTTAAACCAGTTGAGGGTCCAGAAAAACCTATCGCCACTCCTCGTCGATGTTCCAGATTACGAAGTCTATCGAGAGCATATGTTGGATCAAGTAACGGATGCCATTGCTCCCCATCTAAATCTTCAACCTTTTATGGACAGTCCCTAGCAAAGGTCCAATACTCCCCATGTCGGGATAACAACAATCGTAGCTGTGATATTGCGCCCTTTAATTTAATACAGACATATTAGCGCCTATGCTAGGCGTTGATCCATTAGACTCAATGAGAGCCAGGATTTACCCGTTTGCTTGCTCAAAGGTTGCCGATCATTTCTTTGTAGCTCCAGACTTCTGAGCAATTTGCCCACCATTACACGAGCCTGATATGGCAAAAGGTACTGTTTTGCTAAAGTTCTTCTTGGCACTAGGCTTCTGGACTTCAACGTGTAAGTGAGGACCGGAACTCCACCCTGAATTGCCACTGTAACCAATGAGTTGACCTGCTTCAACTTGGTCTCCGGCTTTGAGATTAACTTTAGATCTGAAGCCTTGCTGCAAATGCACATAAATAGAGCGGTACCCATCTTCATGCTCGATCCAAGTGTAATTAAATCGAGATGCGTTTTCTTTGCCCCCGCCCACATCAGGATATTTATCACGAATACCAATCACTGCCCCGGATCGCATCGCATAAATGGGAGTCCCAATACTAACAGCCAGATCATAGGCATATTCCATACGACCTTGATGGGTTGTACCACGAATACCCTGACTCAGCCACCCCTCGCCATTCGTGGGATGACAAAACCCTGTTAAGGGAGATTTGGTCGTAGGCTTCCGTGATAGAGGTGCAGATGAAGCAAACAAAGTTTGAGATTTAGAGGCTTCTAATGAAGGTGGTACACCTCCTGAGTTTTGACTGGTAGTGCTGCCTTGTGCAAGGTTGTCAGATACCAGAGAATGATGTCCATGTATCTCAGGAACGCCAGGGAATGAAGTTGGCACACCTACTGAGTTTTGACTGGTAGTGCTGTCTTGTGCAAGGTTGTCGGATACCAGCGTCACCGCATGAGCATGATGTCCATGTACCTCAGGTGTTAGAACCTCTGAATTAGAAGCTAATTGAGGTGCATTTGGGGCCAGAGTACTCACTGACAGTAAGACAGAGGTCACTAAGTTGCGCCATCGTTGTTCAACCAATACTTGCTGCAACTGCTCAGGACTAATCAGCCCTTGTTGCACTAGGATTTCACCCAACTTGAGCTGACTATCCTGCTGGAAAACCAAGGCTTGACGGAGTTGAGTAGGATTGATTAATCCTTTCTGGAGGAGAATCTCTCCGATGCGAATTTTGGGGAGCTGATCTTTTTCCTGAGTCACGGGCTACTCCTGACTAGGCAATATGCAGAATCGATGAGCAAGGCCACAACTTACCCAGAAGAGAAGTTTGCCTTGGTCAATAGTTAGTATGCCCAAAATTGTCTCAGGGTAAACTTTTGACTACAGTTCCGTGAGAGGTATGACACTACCGAATAGGCCAGATGTCTTTGTAGTAACTTTCTAGACAGTGCTGCATGATCGCTTGGTGGTTAAAAGCCAGCTTCATTTTGATAGCTTCCTCTAGTTCATACCATCGAGTTTCTGCCACTTCATCCACCGCAACTTGGGGTTGCAGCGGCGGGAGTTGAGTCGTGTTCTCTAAAAAGAACATCATCGGAAATCGTAGGGAAACATTTTGCAGTCTCAAGGGCTGTGAGGCCACATAGTAGGGTTGGTCCAGTGAGCCCTCAAAAGAATATCGCTTTTGCAAGGCGGGAAAATTAAGCCCTAGTTCTTCCCAAGCTTCACGGATAACTGCTTCACCAGCCGTTTCATCGTAGTCAAGATAGCCGCCGGGCAAGCCCCATTTTCCTGACTCTGAGGGCATCTTATCCCCACGCAATCCTAAAGGTACATAGGCAGAATCCCCAATCACAAAAAAGGCAACGGCTAAAACCGTTACATCTCGGCTGATCCAGCAAGTTTTGCCAGCAACTTCAAGGGAGCGGTTGGGTCTATTGTTGAATTTCACAGCAATAAGGTCGCAAATAGAACAGCAGCACAAGTCAGAACCAATCCATCCGCAGGTCAGTATGGATGATTGGCAATGAAATCAGAAGACAAAACATATCTTCCCTGACATTATTGATCAATCTATCCCCTTCGTTCGCTTTTCCATGGGTTTCCTTCGGCATTATAGAAAACATGGGTCGATAGCATGCGATAAACAGATATCAGCGACTTGAAATATAGCTGTTTATTCTATGTTTCCAAGTAAATTTCAATAGCCTGAAATATCTCAAAGCGAATGATATGATTTTTGTGCTAACCATCACATCATGATAGGCACCACAAGCAAATAATTTGGGGGAAATTGATGAATAAAAAAGGGTTTCTTAGGTTTGCATTAACTGCAACTAGTGGAGTGTTATTAGGCTCAGTAGCATGGGGATTGCAATCTTCGAGTTATGCGCAAGTTCCTTCAGACGCTGAACTAGAAGGTTTTTTGGAGCAAACACCTGGCACATTAGATGGGCTTGGCAATGGTGATGCAACAGAAGGTGCAGCCATTAGACAAACCTTTGTGGGAACTGCTGGCCAGACTGTTACTTTAGACTGGAATTTTTTGACTAATGAAGCAGTCCCAAATACCTTGTATAACGACTTTTCTTTTATTTCCATTCTTCCCCTAGGAGGCACCTCAACGTTAGCAGATACTAACTCGCGTTTTCCTTTGCTAGGTAATAATACGAATTTTAATCGGGAGACAGGTTTTAATACTTTTTCTTATGTACTGCCTGCGGATGGACCGTATACCGTAGGGCTCGGTGTGGTTGATGTGGGCGATAGAGTAGTAAATTCCGGTCTATTAGTCGACAACGTCAGTGTAGGCAACAACGGTAGCTTTGAAACAGGCGACTTCTCAGGATGGGAGACTATTGGAAATGTAAGGATAACTGATTCGAATTTTGGCAACGGTCCAACCGATGGCGATTTCCAGGCAGTCTTAAACGTTCCTGAACCCTCGACCATTCTGGGTTCAGGAGTATTGTTGGGATTAGGGGCTGTACTCAAGCGAAAAGTAAGGCAACAACGTGGCAAAGAAATGGCCAATTCTTAGGTATTGCCATCTCAAGAAGAGGGCTCACTTGCACTTTGCAGATCACGAATCAATGTGTTGGGGATGACAGCATCATCCCAGGCTTGGGGGTACTCGCCCACTCGGACCACCACCAAGGCTTGAGACGGCATAACATAGACCCGCTGTCGGGCAAACCCATCTAGATAGAACATATCTTTGGCCAAGAACGGCTCCGAAGCTTGTTTAGTATATCCCTGTCCCTTCTGAGTTCGAGCTGTCAGCCAAATATGGTACCCATAGACAGGTTGCACTTCAGACGGGGTCACCATTTTTTTGATCCACTCATCAGGGACAATTTGTTGTTGCTCAACCTTGCCTGCATTCAGCAGCAGTTGGCCGACTCGTAACCAATCTTGCGATCGCGCAAACAAACAACAAAAGGGTTTCGCATTACCTTGGGGCCGATCCAACCAGAGCTGGGCTGCCTGTGCCCCTATAGGCTGCCACAGTCGGGTCTGGAGATATTGGCCGAAGCGCTCACCCGTGGCTCGCTCCAACAACAAACCTAAGATTTGGCTATTGGCATTCGTGTAGACGAAGGATTGCCCCGGTGCTGTCTGAGCCGGCACCTCCAAGGCAGCAGCTTTGGCATCTTTGCCTAAATACATCTGGACAATATCGGAGAAGGGGTTATCACTCGCCTCATGATCTCGGAGCCCAGACTGCATGCGTAGCAAATCCTGAATGGTAATGTTTGCCCGCTCATCCTTGGCCCACTCTGGGATGTACTTAGCCACGGGGTCCAGTTCGGATTGGATGTGACCTTCTGCGATCGCAATCCCCATCAGCAACGATAACACCGTCTTAGCCAAAGACATTGAGTTGGTATAGGCTACCTGATCATGGCCACGCCAATACTTTTCAAGGACTATTTTGCCTTGGTGCATCACCAATAGCGCTGAGGAGTTGCGTTTCTGGGCATAGCGTTCAATCTGATCCAGAGCAACCTGCGAAATTTGAGCCCTTGCCCTAGGAATAGGCGGGCTCACCCCACCGGGGATTGTCTCCATTGGGGTATACCAATCTACATTAGTCACCGGATTATCGGGATAGGTAAGCGCTCGATTGATGAAAACCCAATTCCAAGCTATGCCACCTCCCACAACAACCCCTATCAAAGACAAGCAACCTGCCAATAGGGTTAGCGCTCTTTTCACTCCACTCGTCCTGCGATCGCCAGCCCTATTCTAGAGGGTCGAGTTGACGAGCATTGTTCCTATTCTGCTGAAAAGGTATATTTGTTCGCTGCCTTTAAAGGATTATTTATCGGCTAGTCAACCCCCCAAAAAGCTCTTGCAGCATTATTTTTAGGTCTGTTCTCTGTAGTTGAAGCAGTTCGCCTTGCTCAAGGGCGAGATTATGTTGAGGGCAGGACAGCTGTAAGGCTAGCCAGAATCGACGGGTGATTCAATAAGCTGTACTGGAGGCAAGATACTGAAGTATGCTTGACTCATAAAGCATTCATTTTCATGATGCTATTTTTCACAGCTTGCCTTAGGTGAGCTTTTTTATCACTTTCGTTTGATCCATTCTTTAACAACAATTGAAATAAGGAGACATTATATGTCCATACCAAGAGAAGGAATATTAATCCTTGGTGCTGTCATTGGGGCAGCATCTTTAATTGGCTACGTTGTTGCTAGTATGATGCCTTATTCGCCCCTCTAGATTTTTTCATCTTAGGCTTATAGGCAGCAATCTCCTAAAGCTCATTCTTAGCTTTAGGAGATTGTTTTTATCCTGCATTGGGTTCAGGGGTATCAACTACAAAAACGCTGGCAGACCGTTGAGGAAGTACCAGCGTTTGTCTAAGATTTTTGTTTGGAATCTGAGTGAGTGTTTGATTCTCTAACGAGTTTACCATTCTTTAATTTTCTCTGTTCAATATTTTGTTTGGCTGCAAATATATTTTTCTAGCTTATTAGGAAAGCAGTGATTTTTGTCACTGAGCTAGTGTCAATTGATGAGCTTTTTTGAGTGATATCCATCAGGAATTATCACTATCAACTTCCATACACAAAATCAGCAACAGATCTCTAACCTGCACTCAGCACCATGAAGATTACTATGGCTGGATGATAGAGTGGCAAGGAATATTCAGTATATGAAGGCAGATATCGGGGTCTACCAATCACTATTCACGGGACTCAACCTGCGATCGCACCCGTGTCAACTGAGCATTTTGCTAAATATCGAGGTGTCAAAACTGCTGGGCACCCTGCCTAAGTCTTTAGACAGATTTAACTTGCTTGTTGTAGCCCGGTTTGCCAGGGCAATGGTAGTTGCTTGAGGCTTAATTCTTGCTCGAAGATTTGCTGAATGGGGTACATTTGACCCGCCACCGTCATAAATTGATGTTCCGGTGTAGCTTGAATCGTGGAGCCATCTTCCAGGACATACTCAAACACTTCTTGCTGACCGCGATGATGCCATTGGGCAATGGGTTGGGTATAGAGATGGCCATGGCCATCAATAGAAAAGACTTGGCAGTCAATCTGCTCTTCGACGACTTGACCCATCGGCATCCAACCGTATTCCAGCGTTAACACTAGGGTGTCGTAGCTGAGACAATATTCCGCGAACAACACCATTTGCTCGAACAAGTTTTCGGAAACTTTTTTGTCAACACCGTTCTTAAAAGCGCCTTCAATGAATATTTCTCGGTGTTTTTCCATCTCTGCAACTTTCTTTTTACCCATCGCCCGACGTAGCAGGTCGGCTTCGCCCAGGGAGTAACCCGCCATATCCTGAGCGATCTTCATGATCTGCTCTTGGTAGACCATAATGCCGTAGGTTTCTTGCAAAATGGGCTTGATCAGTTCGTGGGGATAGTCAATGTTTTCGCGTCCATGTTTGCGGTTGATAAACTTAGGAATTAGACCTGCATCTAAAGGACCCGGTCGATAGAGGGCCAGAATCGAAGAAATATCTTCTAGATTAGAGGGCTTAAGATCTTTGACGACTTGGCGCATCCCCGAAGACTCTAGCTGAAAAATCCCTTCCAATTCACCCCGGGCTAGCAATTGAAATGCTTCTGGGTCATCCATCGGTACCCGATCGATATCTAGGTCAAGCTGTCGATTTTGCCGCAAGAGATCCGTTGTTTTTTGGATCATAGTCAGGTTTTTCAGACCTAAGAAATCCATTTTTAGCAAGCCCAAGGATTCTAGATCTTCCATAAAATATTGGGTGATCACCGCGCCATCGTTATTACGCTGCAGGGGCACTACTTGGTCCAAGGGTTCCGAGGCAATCACCACCCCAGCGGCGTGAACCCCAAAGGTTTTGTTGGTCCCCTCAATCCGAATTGCCATGTCTAGCCAGCGGCGCACAATCGGATCTTTGTCATATCTTTCCTTAAACTCAGGGGCGGGGGTGGCATCCGAAATCATCACCTTCAGTTTGGCGGGTTTTCCTCGGGCCACCGGAATCAGCTTCGCCATCCGATCGGCATCGCCATAAGGAATATCCAGCACCCGGGCCACATCCTTAAGCACAGCTTTGGAGGTCATGCGGTTAAAGGTAATAATCTGCGCCACCCGATCTGCGCCATACTTACGGGTAACATAATCGATCATTTCGTCCCGTTTTTCGATGCAGAAATCCGTATCAATATCCGGCATTGATTTCCGCTCTGGATTTAGAAATCGTTCGAACAGCAGGCCGTGGTGAACCGGATCGATATTAGTAATCCCCAAAGCGTAGGCGACCAAAGAGCCTGCCGCACTGCCCCGACCTGGTCCCACGGGGATATTGTGGTCGCGAGCATATTTAATGTAGTCCCACACGACTAGAAAGTAGGTGGAAAAGCCCATTTGCTGCAGCATTTGCAGCTCATATTCCAACCGCTCTTTATAAACATCGGTGACTTCTGCTCGGGCTTTGCACTCGCAACGTTCTAGTAGACCGTCCCAGGTGACTTCTTCTAGGTAGGTTTCAGCGGTATAGCCTGCGGGTATATCGTAGTCAGGGCTTTGGGGTTCTCGAAATACATCGTAGGGTTCGATTTTGTCTGCAACTTCTAGGGTGGTTGAGATCGCAGCCGCAATCACCTCATCACTTAAATGGTCCCGAAACATCAGGGCCATCTCGTCAGCAGTTTTCAGATACTCCGTACCGCTATAGCGCAGTCGCTTATCTTCAGTAACCGACTTGCCCGTTTGAATGCACAGGAGGGCATCATGGGCCTCAACGTCATAGCAAGAAATAAAGTGAGAATCATTAGTAGCAATGACTTTAATGTCCAGTTCCTGGGCAATGCGGATAATTTCCACATTGACGACCCGATCTTCCTGAGAGCCGTGGTCTTGAATCTCTAAGTAATAGTCATCGCCAAAAAGGTCCTTGTACCACTGGGCAATCCGTCGGGCAATCTCCGGCTTTTCCTTCATAATCGCCTGAGGCACCTCGCCTCCCAAGCAGGCACTGGTGACGATCAATCCTTCATGGTGCTGTTCTAGTAAGTCTTTATTAATACAGGGCCGAGAAAAGATGCCCCGCCCTTGCACCCCGTGCAAACTAGAAAGAGTGGTCAGCTTCACCAGATTACGATATCCCTGTTGGTTCTTAGCCAACACCACCTGGTGATAGCGAGGCCGACGCTCTTGCTTTGTAATGTCGCCATTGATCACATACATTTCGTTGCCGACGATCGGCTTAATGCCCTGCTGCTTGCAGGCTTTGATTAAGCCAATCGCCCCGTACATGACGCCGTGATCCGTCAAGGCAATGGCGGGCATATTCAACTCCACTGCGCGGGCGACTAAGTCAGGGAGCTGGCTGGCCCCATCCAACAGACTAAAGTCACTGTGAATATGCAGACCAACAAAAGACATGGACCACTTCCTTGCGAGATCATGGCTATAGAGTAACGGATTGCGATCGCAACAGCTATAGTCCAGACATCATTTGTTATCGGTCTGGCCACCCCCTCTGTCTGCGCAGGTCAGGCAACTTATTTTCCGTCTAGTAGAATAGAATTTCAAACAAATGATCAACATTTCAACTTTGTTGCAGGCCATCCAACCCCCGCTGCTGTTAAGATTTGTTTAAGCTGTCTTGTCTGTATCCGATGTAGCATGAACTTAAAAGCTGCAGCTCCACCGTCTGATCTCGAACTTCCACCTTGGCTACAGACTTGTATGCTTGAGGTTGATGCTGCCGAAGATGATCACGGGGTCATTGAGCAAACCCTCATCTGCCGCGCCTTCAACTTTGGTTATCGGTTGCATGAAGGCCAACGCCGCGCCTCTGGAGACCCCTACATTGCTCATCCTGTCTCTGTTGCTGGGTTACTTCGCGATCTAGGCGGCAGCGCAGCTATGATCGCCGCAGGCTTTCTCCATGACGTTGTCGAAGATACGGACGTTACGCCAGAGACAATTGAATCAGAATTTGGCCTAGAGGTTCGCCAGCTCGTTGAAGGCGTCACCAAACTCTCTAAATTTAATTTTTCGACCAAAACAGAACGGGAGGCCGAAAACTTTCGGCGGATGTTCTTGGCGATGGCCCAAGATATTCGTGTGATTGTGGTTAAACTGGCCGATCGCTTGCACAACATGCGCACCCTGGAGCATCTCCCCCCAGCCAAACAGCGGCGCATCGCCCAAGAGACCCGAGATGTCTTTGCTCCCCTTGCTAATCGGCTGGGGATTTGGCGATTTAAATGGGAATTGGAAGATCTGGCCTTTAAATATTTAGAGCCTGATACCTTCCGCAAAATGCAGCAATTAGTTGCGGACAAGCGGACAGACCGCGAAGATCATATTAACCAAGCTGTCGACATTTTACGCGATCGCCTCCAGCCCATTTGTCCCCGCCATCTAGAAATCTCTGGACGTCCGAAACATCTGTTCAGCATTCATCAAAAAATGGAGCGACAGCATAAAGACTTTCACGAAATTTACGATGTTGCTGCCATTCGGGTGATCGTTAAAACCAATGAAGAATGCTACCGCGCCCTAGCGGTCGTCCACGATTGTTTCCGACCCATTCCAGGCCGTTTCAAAGACTATATTGGTTTGCCCAAACCCAATCGGTATCAGTCTTTACATACCGTTGTTATAGGTCTAGGGGGACGCCCCTTAGAAGTGCAAATTCGGACTGAGGAGATGCACCATATTGCCGAGTATGGGATTGCTGCCCATTGGAAATACAAGGAGTCCTCTCATCAGCCCAAAAAAGGGGTTTGGAGTCCCGACGATGAAAAATTTACCTGGTTGCGTCAGCTCCTGGAATGGCAGAGTGACCTTAAGGATGCTCAGGAATATCTGGATAACGTTAAGGACAACTTATTTGACAGTGAAGTTTATGTATTTACGCCCACAGGGGATCTAATCGATCTAACCCAAGGCGCAACACCCGTCGATTTTGCCTACCGCATTCATACCGAAGTCGGCAACCATTGCTTTGGAGCCCGTGTGAATGGGCGAATGGTCACTCTCGATACACCCTTGAATAATGGGGATATCGTCGAGATCATGACTCAGAAGAGTGCCCACCCCAGTCTAGATTGGCTGAATTTTACTGCCAGCCATGCTGCCCGCAACCGAATTCGGCAATGGTATAAGCGATCACATCGCGATGAAAATATGCTCCGGGGTCGGGAGATGCTGGAAAAAGCCTTAGGCAAAAAAGGGTTTGATGCCTTACTCAAATCAGAGCCCATGCAAACCGTTGTCAATCGTTGCAACTATCAAACCCCTGATGATTTACTCGCTGCCCTTGGTTATGGGGAAGTCACCTTGAATGCTGTTACCAATCGTCTGCGAGAAACCATTCGCAACCAAGAAAAGCCAGCCCCCAACGATACCAATCTAGCTGACGTCAATTTACCCACCCACATCAGTCATCGCCCTCTCCCTAGCGCCAGTGACTCTCCCATTGCAGGCGTTGAAGGGTTGGTCTACCACATGGCGGGCTGCTGCCATCCTGTGCCGGGAGAACCAATCCTGGGTGCTGTTACCCTTAGCAATCGGGGCATCTCCATCCATCGTCAAGGCTGCAAAAATATTGGCAATATTCCGGGCGATCGCTTAATTCCAGTGAGTTGGAACGCAGCCCATCAAGTTCCCCAAGGTCGTCGTCATACCTATCCCATTGAGATCCAAATTGAAGTCATTGATCGCGTCGGTATTCTCAAAGATATTTTGACGCGTCTTACAGATAGCAAAGTGAACGTCTACAACGCTCAGGTTAAAACTTTCCCTGGTCAGACAGCCGTGATCAATCTGGGTATAGATATCGAGCATTGCAATCAATTAGACCAAATTTGTGCAAAAATCAGGAAAATGAGCGATGTCCTCAAACTACGACGCCTCAGCCAAGTTGAAGACTAAATGGCAACCCAACTCTCCCATCAATAAAGAGACTTTAGTGGCATAATCCCTAGGGGTATGAGCTATGATGGAGCGAAAATCGTGACTTTTTCCAAAGCCTTATTGAAAGTAAACCTGAGCTGTTCCGTCAACATGGAAGCTTCACGGCGCTGTGTTAACCTACTGGGGAAGCGAGCAAGCCATACTAGGCAACTCCTTGGGGACGTTCAGTGTAGCTTTTAAGGCTGGGGGGTATATGAATAGACAAGTTGACACTCCGAAATTTGAGAACATCTAGATGATTGGACAACCAGAATTTGTTGAAAACCCTGAGAACCGTTGCCCCGTTATATTATTAGTGGACACGTCTAGCTCCATGAGCGGTGAGCCAATGAGTGCGCTGAACACCGGATTGGAAGCCTTTAAAGATGCAGTTATCCAGGATGAGCAAGCTGCCTTACGGGTGGACGTCGCCATTGTTAGTTTTGGCCCCGTTGAACTGGTCCAGGATTTTGTCACTATCGATCAGTTTGTGCCACTGCAACTGGAAGCCCACGGCCTGACGCCAATGGGAGAGGCCCTTAGCTATGCATTAGATCTACTAGAAAATCGTAAGGTCACTTATCGCGATAATGGCATCCAATATTATCGGCCTTGGGTCTTTTTGATCACAGATGGAGCTCCCAATCCTGATTCCCCTTGGCAACAATCGGCTGAGCGTCTTAAGAACGCGGAAGCCCAGCGAAAGCTATCCTTCTTTGCCGTTGGTGTAGAGGGTGCAGACATGTCTATTCTGAATCAAATTACTCCACCTGAACGGCCGCCGTTGATGTTGAACGGTCTGGACTTTCGCTCTATGTTCCTGTGGTTAAGCGATTCTATGGTACGGGTGTCTAGTAGTACGGTTGGAGGAGATATGGTTGCCTTACCTCCTGTCGGCTGGGGACAAATTGCAACCTAAAGGTATAGGCAGCGGCTTGTGATACTGGATAACCCAACGAACTGAAAGGTTTCTAGACTTCGCATCCCTGCCATTCCTATCGTTATTCCTCAATCCCAAAAGGAGAGGCTGTGGCCTGGAGAGCAATCGTTCACTCTGCAATTGGTACTCGTCATCAACTGAAGCAATTGCCCTGCCAAGATTTTGGTAGCTACGTGATACAGAAAGACACAATTATTGGTGCTGTTGCTGATGGGGCTGGCAGTGCCAAATTCTCTGATGTCGGTGCCCAACTCGCAGTCAAAATAGCCTTGGCCACCCTAGAGCAAAAGGTAGATGACTGGTCGATAGTTGAGTTTGAGACCATCCAGGCGGATGCTGAAATCTTGTTCAAAGAGATGATTCAAGAGGTAATCGCCGCTCTGCAAACGGAAGCAGAGCAGGCTGAGTACAGCTTGCGAGAGTTGGGGTGTACATTATTGAGCTTTATTTCTACTCCAAACTGGCTAGCTTGTATGCAGATTGGAGATGGCTTCATTGTGACTCAAGCCGAACAGATGGATGCCTTTGATCTCTTATTTGAGCCCAGCAAAGGCGAGTATATCAATGAAACCGTGTTTGTGACCAGTGAGAATGCCGTAGAGTACATGCAAGTTGCTGTCCGGGCTCAGCACCATCCCTTTGTATGTGCAGCAACGGACGGCTTAGAAAAAGTGGCCATTCGCTTTCATGATTGGCAAGCGTTCGCTCCGTTTTTTAAACCTTTTCTAGACTGTCTGCGTAGTGTTCCATCTGGGCAGGATCGCCAAACCTATCTAGAAACGTTTTTAGAGTCAGACCGTTTAAATGCCAAGACAGACGATGATAAAACATTGCTGCTTTGTCTATATGAGCCAGAGGCAGACGGATGACTAGTCTTAGATGCCAAGTGTCTGGGCAAATGTTGTCTCTGACGAAAAAAATTGCCAGTAGTGGTGAGGGCACTGTTTGGACAACCAGTTCTAAAGGGTTTTTAGCGAAGTTATATCACGAGCGCAACCCAGAGCGTTTTCAAAAATTGCGGGTAATGATTGCTCATCCTCCGCAAGAGCCGATGCAGGACAAAAATCATGTTTCTTTGGCGTGGCCGAGCGATTTACTGGAAAATCAGCAAGGCCAGCCTATCGGCTTTTTAATGCCTGAAATAGGCGAAAGTGTGAAGCTGTCTACCATCTATAATCCCCGACTCCGGAGTCGCAAAGCCCCTCGATTTAATTGGTATTATCTGCATACCGCAGCCTTGAATATTGCGTCAACGATGGAGGCAGTTCATCGCGAAGGCTACGTTGTCGGTGATGTCAAACCTCAAAATATTTTAGTAAACAACCAAGCCCTAATTTCCATCATTGATACAGATTCATTTCAGGTTCAAGATCCTTATAGTCGAGAAGTCTATCGGTGCTTGGTTGGCTCAGAAGGCTTTACACCATCTGAGTTATTAGGCAAAGATTTGGCCAGCGTAGACCAGACTGAGATTCATGATCGGTTTCGGTTGGGTGTGATTGTTTTCCTCCTCCTGTTTGGCGATCAACCGTTCAAAGGCAAATGGATTGGTCGAGGCGATTCACCACAGCCAACTACCCTGATTGAGAAAGGATTCTGGCCCTATGCACCCCAGAGCTTAATCCGGCCTAGCCCCAATACTATTCCGCTATCCATTTTGCACCCGCAGTTGCAGTCATGTTTCCATCAGTGCTTTACTCAAGGGCATTCACAACCCCATTTACGCCCGTCTGCCCAGCAATGGACGACAGCCCTCAAAAAAGCTGTTGCTAGCTTAAGTATCTGCAACATCGAATCAAATCATCATTACAGTCAGAGTTACGGTCATTGTTATTGGTGCGATCGCAAATCCAGATTAGGCATTGATATTTTTAGCCCCAATCCGGTGATTCCCAAACCTGTAGCTAAACGTCGCCAGACCAAAGCCAAAAATCCCTGGTCCCATCAACTCCCGGGCAAACCTAACCCAGCATTAGCCGCTGCGTATGCTCAGCGCATGCAACAGCTACAGAAAATGCAAGTTCCTCACACAGGCATAACGCGTTCCCTCGTACAAATGTCTTTTGCCAAGCGGACGAACTGGCTACCGTCTATTTCCAACTCAGTCTTAGGGATGACTTTGTGTGCGTTTAGTTTTTTGGGGTTGGGCTTGCTCTTAGCGCCAGAACTCAATCCTCAAAACTTCGATTACTGGTCCAAGTCTTTAGATCGAGCAGTCGATCAGTGGCTAGCCTCCAAATTAGGTATTGCCTCTAACGCGTCTTCTCTACACCCATCTACTGACCTTGCACTTGCAGGCTCATCCAGATCTCAGAAAGGCCATTGGGATAGCATTACCACGTTATCTATTAGTCCTAACAATGAGACTCTAATTAGTGGCAGTCGAGATTTTACACTCAAAATTTGGAATTTGAAAACGGGACAGCTGCTCAATACCCTATCTGAGCACTATGAACCCGTTGTCTCTAGCCATATTATTGATGGCGGCAAGTCGTTAATCAGCAGCAGTACCAGCGGCAAGGTATTACAGTGGGACATCTCTACTGCCTCACTGCGCCGTAGTTTTATTAGCTATGCGGCGATGCGACCTGCCGGCGGAATTCGGACAACCGTCATTGATCCTAAAACAAGAGTGATGGCTAGTAGTGCTTGGGGCGGTTCCATCCTAGTTTATAACTTAAAAACGGACAAAGTTACGCAAATACCCTCCCAGCTCATGGCTGCTGAGCAAGCGATGGTGATTAGTCCAGATGCCAAAACACTGGTTACCAGTAACAGTGATGGTCAAATTCAGCAGTGGAATGTCCGTACCGGAAAATTAGTCAGACGGTTGCCAAATAATCAAGGATGGCAATCTTCCGAACTCACCAGCGCCATTGCCTTAAGCCATCAAGGTAAGACATTGATTACTGGCAGTTGGGGAGGAGTGATTGGTCTATGGGATTTTCCTAAGGGAAAGCTGATTAAAACCTTCAGTGCTCACAAAAAAATGGTAGCAGCACTAGCAGTCAGTCTAGATAACCAGTTTCTGGTGAGTGGTGGAGATGATCGGCAGATCAAGATCTGGGATCTAAAAACAGGCCAACTCTTGAGAACTCTAGCTGACCACAAAGGCAGTATTTCATCGTTGGCTATTAGCCCCAATAACAAATGGCTGATCAGTGGTAGTAGCGATAGCAGTATCAAAATATGGAACTTAAAAACTGGAAAGTTGATACGAACACTGCTTAGCTCTTAGCTTGAAAGCACTTGAATTTGGGTCACTGCTCTTTTGCAGCCAGGTCACCAGAGAGTACAGGCATCGTGATTAGTGCCGCGGCATAGGGTGATGATCATCACCGGATGATAAAAGACAACAGACTGGGATGAAGAGCAGCCGCCGTCAGCAGAAACGGAACCTCAAGTCTGGAATAGTAAGCATATTGTGCGGGTGCTGGGTGAGAGTGACTCATAAACCCATCGATATCTGCCTCATCTTCAGATAGACCAGAGATATGCGCCGTAGCAATAACAAATAGAGAGCCCAAACAAACCTCAGACACATAGATGAAGTACCAGAAATGCATCTGAGGATTGGATGGCAACAAGACTAGTGTGAGTGGATCTTCGTCAGCTAGACAGATTCAAAATAAGCCTTAGATTTAACGGGATCGGGATTCATAGTCTTACCCCCTGGTTGCCAACCGGCTGGGCAAACTTCATCGGGGTGAGACTGGACATGCTGAATGGCTTGGAGTGTCCGCAAGGTTTCATCTACATTCCGACCAAAGGCTAGGTTATTGATCGTGGCATGTTGGATGATGCCTTCTTTATCAATGATGAATAGACCTCTCAAGGCAATGCCTGCATCGGGATCAAGAACATTATAGGCAGTGCTGATTTCTTTTTTGATATCTGATACTAACGGATAGTGGAGGTCACCTACTCCGCCGGACTTGCGATCTGTTTGGGTCCACGCTAAGTGAGAGAATTCACTATCTACTGAAATACCTAAGACTTCGGTATTTAAATTCTTAAATGCATCGTAGCGATCGCTAAACGCTGTAATTTCAGTAGGACATACAAAGGTGAAATCTAGAGGGTAGAAGAAAATAACAACGTACTTACCCCGATAATTAGAGAGTTTGATCTCACTAAATTCTTGGTCATAGACAGCCGTTGCGGTAAAGTCGGGCGCGGGCTGACCTACTCGTAAACATTCCTGTGCTTCGTGTTGCGACATAGTTAATTACTCCTATAGAAATTTTGATGGAGAAAATTTTGAACTCAGCAAAGACCAGCCAGATCAAGCTACTGCGTGCAGAGAACGAGAGTAATTGGACCTTAATCCCGTTACACCTCAATTACTATACCGCAGACTTAATAACGATACTGAGCGAGTGGCCCACCCTATAGACAAGATGTAGATCCGCCCCTGCTATTGGGTAGGAGAGAGAACTGAAATCAAAGGCTTCAACATCCAGTTAACCCCAATTTTAAGTTGATGGTCTAGGGTCGGCATCCGATAGAGATAGATCATGCGACGAGCAATAAAGGCTAAAGGGCCATCTAATTGCACACCCAGACCCGACATAGTTGCTGTATCTTCTCCTAAGGTCAGCATTTCTCCTAGATGTGTATAGTGAAAGGGCAATAGAGGGCGCTGTGTCAGGGAAGCCCAAATATTCCAGCCGACACAATCTGCTTGTTGAATGGCAACTTGTGCTGTTTTGGGGGTGGGTTGACCTTGCTGATCTCGATAATCGGCCAAATCACCAAGAGCAAAGATGTTGGGTGAGTTTTGAACTTGTAGGGTTGGCTCCACTACCAACTGCCCCAGTTCATTATGGGGAAGAGGTAGTGCTTGAATGGGGTCAGCGATCGCAGTACCTACAGTCCACAGAACTAAATCAACAGGGAGTGTATCGACTTGATCCTTATAACTTAGAGTCATCTCATCAGTAGCCAGAGACTGAACACTAGTATCTAAATCAATCCAGACTTGGCGTTTTTCTAAGGCTTTTGAGGCCGCTGTTTGATTAAAGGCTGAGGCTGATTTGAGAATTTGAGAGTTGCGTTCAATTAGACGAATCCGACCGCGCTCTCCTAAACGGTCCGCTAGTTTGCAGGCTAGTTCTACCCCACTAGGCCCCGCACCCACAACTGCCACGCGGATTTTAGGAGCTGCGGATGTTTCTAAAACCCGCAGCCGCTCTTCCAATTGATAGGCATCCTGCACCGTTCGAAATGGTAGAGCATATTCGGCTGAACCGGGCACTTGCTGCAACGGCGTTTCCCCCCCCAACGCTAACACCAATTGATTGTAGGGTAAGGATTGGTCAGACAGGGTAATCTGCTGCTGCTCGACATCAATCTGCTGTACCGCACTTTGAATGAATCGAACTTTGGTATTGGCCAGAAGTTCACTGTAGGGTGGGGCAATTTCCCAAGACTGCAATTCTCCTGTCACTAATTCGTACAGCAGCGGCGAAAATAAGAAGCGATCGTTGCGATCAACTAGATAAATCAGCGGTTGCTGATTACCCCAGGGCAATTGACTCAGTCGTAAAGCCGTATAGAGGCCACCAAAACCACCCCCTAAAATACAAACCGTTGGTTGGCTGCTAGTCATGAATTCACCCTTAAGTGGAGGCTCTAAAAACTTTAACTTAAGGATACCAAGGGATTGGAAGACAGGGGGCATTACCAACACTACCATTGCCAGCATGTAGTTACCATCGCCTGCTCCTGTTGTACGGCTTGGGATAATACTGCTAGCATCTACCTGTCCATAAACAGACTACAGATTGCTTTCCGCAATATCTAGAGCGTTAGATTGGCCAAACACATGGATAGCATCTTCTTTACTAAGTTCAATTCGCAAAAAGCCTGATGTTACTCTAATCGCATCAACAGAACCGCCAGCCCCAATGTAATCAGCAAAATCTAGTACATCTTCAGCCTCGAAATTCTGAATGGTATCTGTATCTGATACTTCATCCAATAGCGTGCGGTCAAACTGGAAAGTGTCTATCCCCTCATCCCCAATGAGCACATCATCACCCCTACCACCGTTAAGAACATCTGCATCTTGGCCTCCAATTAAGGTATCTCGACCTTCTCCACCGACCAGAGTGTCTTGGCCTGCTGCCCCCCGAAGGAGATCATTCCCGTTCCCCCCGTCTAGCTGGTTGGCTTGATTGTCGCCTAGAAGGCGGTCATTGCCTCGACCCGCTGTAATCTGCTCAAAGTTGGTAAAGGATTGTCCGCCTATATTTCTGTCACCGACTTTGCCTCGGCCTAGAAAGATAGTTAGGTTGCGGCCATCAACGGGGTCAAATCGGATCAGGTCATCCCCATTGCCGCCATCAAAGGAGTCAACGCCTGTGAAGTGAGTAACAATGACGATATCGTTACCGTCCTCTCCAGCAATGATGTCATTGCCAGCACCCCCCTCTAACTGATCATTGCCAGAGCCACCCTGTAAGTCATCATCACCCTGGTCGCCAAAGATCTGGTCATTATCAGCACCGCCTCTAATGGTATCGTCACCTTCATCGCCAAACAGGACATCATTACCGCTACCACCGTTGAGAATATCGTTACCTTCTTGGCCTCTAACGATATCGTTGCCACCCAAACCACTCATTAAATCGATTCCAGAGGAGCCATTGAGAATATTATTGTTCTCATCCCCAGAAATCAGATTGTCGGGAATAGAGACTACCCATAGTTCTCGGCCTGTCGTGCCGTCATCAGCAGAGAAGAACAACTGATCTCCAACTACGCGTAAATTACCTAGCTTCGACCCATTAGTGCCAGGATTGATGTCTTGGAATAGCTGTGTCCCCTCAGTGGTGCCATCACTAACCCATAGCTCACGACCCGTTATACCATCATCGGTAGTGAAGAAGAGCAGGTCACCAGCTACGGTCAAATCACTTGGCCTTATAAAGTAGTTGTCATTATCTGGGTTGATATCCTTTAGAAGTGTCGTCCCCTCAGTGGTACCATCAGAGCCCCATAGTTCTAAACCCACTATGCCGTCATTGGCAACGAAGAACAGCTGACCATCAAATTCAGTGAAGGAATATATACTCGCTCCAGAGGAATCGTAGGGATTGTTTCCTCTTCCGTTTGGGTTGCTATTATCTATGTTGATATCCTTCAACAGTTGTGTACCCTCAGCAGTACCATCGGATACCCATAGCTCTCGAGCTGTTATGCCGTCATTGGCAACGAAGAATAGCTGGCTATTCAATTCAGTAAAGCTAGATAAGGAAGATCCCAACGGAGAGTTATCTCTACCATATGGGTTATCAGTTGTGTTGATATCCTTCAGCAGTTGTGTGCCCTCAGCAGTGCCATCAGATACCCATAACTCTTGTCCCGCTATGCCGTCATTGGCAGAGAAGAATAGCTGACCATCAAATTCTGTCAAGTTATTTATTCTTGAGCCAGAAGACCTATTACTGTATCGGTTATCGGTTGTATTGATATCCTTCAGTAGTTGTGTGCCTTCAGCAGTGCCATCAGATACCCATAACTCTTGTCCCGCTATGCCGTCATTGGCAGAGAAGAATAGCTGACCATCAAATTCAGTGAATCCAAAAGGTATATTAGTGGCATCGTCGTATGGCTTATTATCGGTTGTATTGATATCCTTCAGCAGTTGTGTACCTTCAGTAGTGCCATCAGATACCCATAGTTCATCACCAGTTATGCCGTCATAGGCAACGAAGAATAGCTGGCTATCAAATTCAGTGAACCTAGATGGGAAAGATCCCGAAAGAAAGCTACGATGTGAGTTATCAGATATGTTGATATCCTTCAGCAGTTGTGTACCTTCAGTAGTGCCATCAGATACCCATAGTTCCTGACCCGATATGCCGTCATTGGCAACGAAGAATAGCTGACCACCAAATTCAGTGAATCCAGAAGGCCTATAATATCCGAAGTATTGGTTATCAGATATATTGATATCCTTCAGCAGTTGTGTACCTTCAGTAGTGCAATCAGATACCCATAGCTCTTGACCCGATATGCCGTCATTAGCAGAGAAAAACAGCCGACCATCAAATTCAGTCAAGTTATATATTCTCGAGCCAGAAGGCCTATTACTACGTGGGTTATCGGTTGTGTTGATATCTTTGAGCAGTTGAGCACCCCCACCAAATTCGCCCGACTCAAACTCGCTTGTGTTAGTGCTAGTTTGTATTGCTGTCAATAGAGTATCTTTAGATTCCACTTTATATTGCCTCATATGTAATTGAGTAAAGGACGTTCGGATTAGCGTGTCCTTGATCAAACAAGAGATAAAACAGATTTTTGGGCTTAAAAATTTAGTGTTCGTCCTCGTTCTTGGCGTTTTATATTTTTCTCTTACGTCAGGCTAAAAATTTAATATCTTCAGCTACAAAATTTGACTAAGATATAGTTTTTCCAGATTATCGCAAGTTCTAATTAATAAGGCTTACACACAAAGAATCACAAAATTTCTATTGCGAATTCAGTAGACTTAGCATGAAGTTCGCTAGAATTAATAAGGAGTAAAATCAGAGTCCTCTTGAGAAGTATCGATTCAATATTTTATGCCATTATTTATTAAAGTCAATAAATATTGCCTGTAATTACAGTATAATTTTTCTAGCTTTCTTATCTTGAAAATAGAAAAAAGCATTTTGTTTTTATTAGCTATATAAGTTATTTAAAAGAGTCCATTTTTCTGCTGTGGATGCTTTAAAGGATATTTTTCGAGAATTTTACTTGTAATAATACCCAGATGCTGTTTGAAACAATCTTGAACCTTTTCAGATATGTTGATAGAGGTAATTGCAACTAAAATGAATTCAAAATGTCTCAATCCTCTCCTCAGAGCAGTTCCCCCTCAGACGATACTGCCCAACGAGAAGTTCGCTATGAATATTCCAATAATTTGGTGCCCTTGCTAACCCGATTAGGGACTTCACTCCTACTGTCTACCTACCAGGCCGGTAAACTTGTCGTGGTTGGTGTCCATGATGACAAACTACAGCTTTCTTTCCATAATTTTGAGCGAGCTATGGGTGTCGCAGTAGGTCGCACCCAGATAGCAGTGGGAGGTAAGGATTGGATTTACTTTTTGAAGAATGCCCCTGAATTAGCGACTCGGGTAGGCACCCCGAACACCCACGACGCTTGTTTTCTCATTCGAGGCGCCCATTACAGCAATGATATTTCAGTTCATGAGCTGGCTTGGGGACAAGAACAACTCGTGGTCACGAATACTCGGTTTTCTTGTTTATGCTCTCTGGATAATAACTATAGTTTTGTGCCGCAATGGCGTCCCCCCTTCGTCAGTGAGCTAGCACCAGAGGATCGCTGCCATCTCAACGGTATTGCGTTGGTGGATGGACAGCCCAAATATGCAACTGTTTTAGGACAAACAGATACTGCAGGCGGGTGGCGTCCCAATAAAGCGACTGATGGTTGCGTCCTTGAGGTGCCAACTGGACAGATTGTGGCTCAAGGGTTGGCCATGCCTCATTCCCCACGTATTAGGCAAAATGACCTCTGGGTTCTCAACTCAGGCCAAGGAACAGTGATGAAGGTGGCATTGTCTACTGGAAAAATGGAAACCGTGGTGGAGTTGCCTGGATACCCCAGAGGCATGGCATTAGCGGGCCAGTTTGCCTTTGTAGGGCTGTCTAAGGTTCGTGAAACAGCCACATTTGGGAACTTGCCGATTTGCGAGCATTTTGATGATCTCAAGTGTGGGTTAGCCATCGTAGATTTGCAAGCTGGTAAACAAGTGGGCTTATTAGAGTTCCAAAGTGGCGTGGATGAAATTTTTGATGTGCAGATGCTGCCAGGGATTCGCAATCCCTTTTTCTCTGGGCCTTATGCCGCAGCAGATGGCAATCCCCCTATTTGGATGGTGCCATCTCCCAAAGGCTAAGTCTTGCTAATGGTCTTATAGCTTTCTCAAGTTTGCATGCAGTATGAGGCAGGAGATTGAACACTACATGGTTGCAGACTGCCCAGCAATCCTTAGACAGCAAAAACTGCCTTCCAAAATGGTTCAGGAGGCAGTTGAGTTCGGCAATACTGGGTCAACTAGGCTTGGTTGAGGTTAATCCCAGCTTCTCTAGCAAACACAGCTAACCCTTTTTTCTCGAGGGTTTTGATCGCTTTGGTGGAGAGTCTTAGCTTCACCCAGCGTTTTTCTTGAGGCCACCAGACCCGCTTCCACTGCAAATTGGCTTCTTGCAATTTTTTGGTGCGGCGGTGTGAGTGAGAAACGGCAAAAGCATTATTGGCTTTTTTGCCAGTGAGTTGGCATTTTTTGCCCATGGAACGTACTCCAACAAAGAATTGCAAAAAACGGAGAGGGAGGGATTCGAACCCTCGGTACGGAGTTCACCGTACAACAGATTAGCAATCTGCCGCTTTCGACCACTCAGCCACCTCTCCGAGTGAGCAAAATTGATCATAACAGATCTCATCTCTTGACAGCGGGGTTCTCTAGACTAGATTCTGATATTTTTAGACAAAGTTTACAGGTGCGTGCCCCTATCCCTAATCCTGGTTTAAGAATAAAGGGTTCACCAACGGTGCTAAGACAACTCCCGATCTCAATGCTAAGGAGCGATGGATCAACTGTCATGAAACTGCCAGAATTCCCTGAAGCGAATCATCCCTTGGTGCGATCGCTGCTCACATGCAGTGACCAAGAACTGGTGCAAGGATTTCAACAACATGCCGATGAAGGCAAGTACTTTACCGCTCTATTTTGCCGATTTGGGGCCATGTCCTATTCCTTATTGCGGAACATGGCAAGATCACCGTTGCAAGTAGATTACCTATTTGCTCGGGTTTGGCGCAATATTTTTTATGAGCTAACTCACCTAGATATGACAGCGGGTGGCCCCAGTTTCTCGATGCAGGCATGGGTCCTAAATAAGGTCGCTGCTTGTATCACCCAAGACCAACTCCCAGCTATTGAGACGATTCAATATACCTTAGACACTGCTCCACCCCCACTATGGTGTTATGTCCAGATTGCCTTAGATCAGCTCTCTCCTTTGCCCAGACTTATTCTAGTGTTGTCCCAGACCTTTCACTGGCAGGAGCACCGAATCGTGGCCGTTCTACAAGCTGAAGGCGAAGACCTCACGTCTGATGACATTGTCCAGTACCTGCAAGAAGGGTATCAGTCTCTTCAGCAAGCGTTGCCCAACGATATTCAAGAGATTTATTTTAGCCAGGAATCACTCGCTTCTGGGCTGGCCCCCTAGCTTAGGTTTTGCCTAAGGGATGCTGAGGAGGGTGCATAATTTTCCAAGACACCCCCGTAATCAGATTAGTGGTGATATGAGCAACAACAGGCACCAATAAATTGCCCGTATTCACAGCGCTATAGCCCAGCAAAAAGCCTACTGCACTCACCCAAATTACATAAGACCATTGCTGGAGGCTATTGAGATGCAGAATACCGAAACACAGACTAGACAAAACTAAACCAACCCAATTCAAGCCGAGAGCGGGTAGCATCACGCCTCGAAACAGCAATTCTTCACTCAGACCAGGCAACAAGCCTAACCAAATGAGATCCGTCCAGACGAGCGGTTGGATCACCAACTGTAGATACTGGGACGCGGAGGCTCGATACTGAGGCCATAATTGATACACAATAGCGCTAGCGGCCGTAATACCTAAACCAACGCCAATGCCCCAGCCGACATCCTTGAATTGCCAAGCAATTTCTATAGCAGGGAAGGTATCGAAATATTGCCAAACTTTAGCCACAAACAATAACAGTAATGCTGTTACCCCCATAGCAATCAGGACTTGGGTGCGAGTAAGAGACTCTAGTTCAGGCTGCTGATTAGGGCGATCAACCACAGGAATATCAAAGGATGCAGATACCTCTATAACCTATCAGGTATTGAGAAAGACCGCACAAGGCCGCATTGGCAGGTGATCTCTAGTCCATCGTTGTCTGAGGTTTAATGGGAAGAATCCTGGGACGCAACGTCGTCACATCAACCCCTGCTTTCATGGCAACCAATATTCCAACTGCTTCCAAATAAGACTGCGCAGGAATACAGGCCATACTGAGAGCCTCAGCCGTAACATCCATCGTCGTTGTATTCTCGGCCACAGTAATGATCTGGGTCTGACTGTCATTGAAGTTGAAGAGAGCACTACTACCACACGCAGTCGCTGGAACCACGACGGCATCCACCTGATCACACCACAGATCCGAATACTGCCCCCGCTGACTGATCAATTGAGGGGCCTGTGATAACCCCACGAGCACAGAGGGGAGAAACGTGTATCCCAGCTCTTCAGCTGCAGCCCGAGGGTTCAGCTCAGGGGCTAGCGGTAAAACAGACAAGGCTGGAGCATGGGCACAAGGAATTTGAAACTGTTGCACGACCAAATGGCTAATCACTGCTTCCGCTCCGGCTAAGGCATCCACACCTTGCCCTTGCCGATAATTTGCTAGGGTCTCGTGGTTCAGATCATCAGGGAAACGGGTGACAACTGCGATCGCATTGACAGTCCCTGCGTCGATCAGCCGCTCTACCGCCCGCAACAAACTATCAGGATGTTCAAGGGTTCCCCAGGTTGCTCCAGATTCAGCAGTTCGCAGGGATACTCCTAAGGGAGTATCCGTCACCAAAACATCACTAATTTTCAAGCCTAAGGTTCCACGGGCTGCATCAACCGCTTGCAAATGGCGAAGTCGCAAATCGGGTTCTATCGCTTGATCGAGAACTAAACCCATTGAGTTGCTGTGAACGGGACGCAACCCCCAATGACCCGCTGCAAATCGATCGAGGGCATACCCTTCTACATACCAAGCATTGGGAATAGGCCAGTAGAGTTGGGCACCATTCAAGACATTGGGATGGGTAATAAGATGGTCACAGACCCCTGACATTGTGCGAGCAACTGGAATAGCGTCTCCTGCATATCCACCCATAGCTGCACCAATCCCGGTCGGTACTAGTAATACAACTGTAAAGGGACGTGGTGTCACCTGGATGGAGCCGTTTCCTCAGTTTTGAGCACAACTGCCTCAATGGTGGCGGTATCAGCTTTTACATCCGTCACAGCCCAGCGCAACGGCTCTCCCTGCTCGCGCAGCTTTGCCTCAATGGTGGTTTGGACATCAGCATGGGTCGCTTCTAGATCAATTTCAGCCGTAATAAAATGAGTGGTCATCTTGAATATCCCGATAATGAATGGACGTTAGAATCCTCTATTGATCCTGCCCAAATTGTAGTTTGTAGACAATTTCTTCTTTGTTAGATTCCAGCTTGATATCAGACCGGGGGTAAGCGACACAGAGTAGCGCATAGCCTTGGTCTAACAAGTCTGGCCCCAAACCCATAGCATCTTCCTGTTCGACTTCGCCTTCAAGAATTAAGGACGCACAAGTTGTGCAAACCCCTGCACAACATGAACTGGGCAAGTCAACGCCCGCATCGTGAGCAGCTTGCAAAATAGTGATATTGTCCGGGACGCTGACCGTATGGACGGCTTCTTGATGATGAATTTCTACGGAATAAGTCTGTGTCATCGAATCAGAAGTTGCAACAGTATGTGGGTCATGATTGGTTAGCCTCTATTGTTTCATATTCTTTCCCAAACCATGAGCAGTGAGCTACAAAAGCTTAAGAGTTTGGGAATCCTAGATATAGACATCAGACATCATGTTTAAAACAGGCAGGATCGTTAGAGACCGGATTTCGGCTCAGGATACGCAACCCTAATTTGCAAGATACTAACTATGGCAACTGCTTCTCCCACAGCTAATCAAGGATTCCACTGTCCTTTTTTTAGCCTCGACTTTATCGTTGGCTCCTAGCCCTCGTCAATCTGAGCAGTTAGCGTGTGATGTCTCACCTAGGCTAATTCTAAGGTTTCCTCAGGAACTTTCTCGACATGCACGACCCAAAACACGATTCTCCTGAACGACATGTTCTTGTCATTAATGATGGCAAACGTCGTGCGATCGCCCTTGATTCAGCAGCCTACTCCATTGGCCGAGATGAGTCCAACGCCATTGTTTTGGACTCACCTACTATCTCTCGCAAGCATGCGATTCTTCTACGCTTACCAACACCCGGGGAAAAAACCTACCGGTACCGTTTAATCGATGGGGACTCCTCGGGCAATCGCAGTGCCAACGGTATTTTTGTGAACGACAAACGCTGTAGCTCTCAAGAACTAGTGGATGGCGATCGCATTGGCCTAGGCCGCAAGATTAAAGCTTCCTACCTAATCGTCTCAATGGGTGAAGCAGAATTTATTCGCTATTTAGAATCAACCGATTTCCAAAGTCTTAAGTCCAATGCTGTCAATCCGAAAGCCACAGTTGTTGCTTCAGAGCTAGGATTAGCAACATCTTCTACAGCTCGAACCCAAATGGGACCAGACCCCGCCGCTATTCTGTCAAAAGCGACCCCCATGCCTGGACGATTCGACACCATGCCTGAAGCATCCCTAGTCGGTCCCAAACACCAGAATTCTGGTGTGGGTCGTCAGAAGCAAACACTCATTGTCAAAGAAAAAACTCGTCCATGGATGTGGATGGGATCAGCACTTCTGATCATCGTTTTTGCAGGTCTTGGTGGATGGTATTTTGTGACTCAAAATGGGGCTCGACCCTCTTCTGCTCCTGTTATCCAGAGCAAATAAATTCTAGAGAGTCGATTTAGACAAAGGGTGTTGGAGAAACACGAATTCAGAGACAATTTGGTTAGCTAGCAAATGCTCTTGAATAATCCTTTCTATAACGTTGGGGGTGGCAGAGTGATACCAAATACCTTCTGGATAAATCACCATGATCGGGCCTTTTTGACAGACCCTCAAACAATTCGCTTTGGTCCGAAACACACCACCTGTCACCGTCGGTTGGTCTAACTGTAGATCTTTCAATCGCTTCTTCAAGTAAACCCACGATTCTAAGCTAGATGCCTTGTCACAGCATTTATCAACCGTTTGGTCCGCACAAATAAAAATATGACGCTGGATATGAGCTAATCCCAGCGCTTGAACCGTTTTCTGCAAACTAGCACTCTCTTGACGGATGACCATCGCCAAAGCCTCATCCCTTTTGTGAGCTGGGTAATTTTCAGTCATCCGTCTGCATAAATGTAAAATTAATGAGCTGAGCCATTGCCATGATAGTCGTCAGAATCATAAAACCCATTGCGGGTGCCAAAAAATAAACAAAGTACGATAAACACGGGGGTTAGTCCGATCAAGATTGTCTTGAGATCCATAATTTCTAAAACTTGGGTGTTAAACGGCAAAAGCTTTCCTTTAGGATATATCAAATAATTAATGACATAACTCAGTGAAGACCGATTCAGTCCCTTGGCAAGGCTTGAGCCAAGGGACTGTCAATACTATTATCGTACCCATTTATTCGGGGTGTTCTTGATATCAATAGCTTCAGGGAACCGACAGCCAATACGTTTAACAAGCACTGCGACAGTATTGAAACAGAATGCTTTTGAAGGGTCAACGAGTTGAATATCAAACAAAGCTTGCCAATCCCCCATTGTTTAAGAAATATTTAATATTGGACGCATACTTTGATATGATTCATCACGAATCCTTTGACTTGGACTTCATATGCGTTTTCTTCTTCCAGTTCCGAAACGCTTTCGGATTTTGATCACTTTAACAGGACAGCGCTCTCTCAATTTTTCTATTAATCCATTCCTGATTATCTTGGGTATAGCAACTACTTCTGTTCCCCTCGTATGGGCTGGAAAAACTTTCTACGCACTGCAACACATGCAACAAAGACATGAGCAACTCTCAGAGTCTGCAGCGGAAGTCATGGAAGAGCTGGAAGTTCTAGACGAAGAGGTAGATCAACTGCGCCAGCGAGCTGGCTTATCCCAGGAAGAACGTAATCAAGTCAAGGTTGAAGCGAACGGTGGTAAAGGTGGTGTTGCCGTTGTCTTGGATACAGAAAAACAGCTAAAGGCCGCCAAAAAGCGCCTGCCTGCGTTGAGCTCTCGCCTCAAGCAACAGGTGCGACCAGCCTTAGAAAAAACGCTACTTGAGGAAGAATCTCGGTATGCTGCCTTGCCCCAAGGTAAGCCGACTAAAGGCTCTAACCCAATTTCTTCGGATTTTGGTATACGCCCAGGACCCTTCGGCGGCAATAGTGAAATCCATGATGGGATTGATCTGTTGGGAGAGTATGGTTCTCCCATCTATGCCACCGCAAACGGTAAAGTCGAACGTGCTGAATACTCAGGCGGTTATGGCTATCACGTATTGATTCAGCATGGTTATGGCTACCAAACTCTCTATGCTCATCTCTCAAAGTTGGCGATCCACCCGAAGTCTTCGGTGAAAAGAGGACAACTCATTGGTTATATGGGGAGTACAGGCCGGTCTACGGGCACCCATTTGCATTACTCCATTTATCGGAGCGAAAAAGCCATTGATCCCAAGCCTTATATGGTTTCCAAGAAGCTGAGATCATAAGTGAAACGACAATTCATAACGGGTTGACCAAGGTTTTCAACGCTTTATTCACATAACTGCCAATATTTTTAACCAGGGTGCCAAGGTGATCTCGCTGATTTGTGGTTCTTGCCATCAAGTCATGATACTCGTCCAGTAGATCGTGTTCTACATCTGAGACAACATCATCGGCAATCAGAAGATTGCCAATGGTCGCCAGCAATTTTAGTCTTTCTTCTTGGTCGTGTTTTTTAAAGTACTCAATGATCCAGCGCTCGGTTTGTTGCAGGGGCACGGGTGCTTGCAACAGAGTTTGTAACTCAGGATCATGACTGAGGTGATATCGTGCCAACACTTCCTTCAGGTAAGTGACTTCGGGCTCACTGAGTTGGTGATCTACCCAGGCAGAACCAATCAAGATTTGGAGGGTCAGACGTTGATATTCAGTATCCATAGAGAATGTATCAAAACTCTTTCCATCATGGCCTGAGCAACCTCACAATACAACCTGTCTCCAGTAAGATTGCGATCGCAGTCAACAAGAAGGGGACGCGATCGCGATGCTATTCACCTTGATCGCTCCACTGATAGGGTGTCACTAGCGGATTATTGATGAAGTTTCTGATTCAGGATTAACCACAAAAAAGGTAGATCGTTCACTAAATAGCGTTTCCATAGTCTTCTGGGTTCGCCCATGAGCCGAAATAACCACTCGACTCCGAGGGTACTGACTAGCTTAGGTGCCCGCTTTTGGGTTCCTGCTTCGAAATCTAAAGTAGCACCGATCGCAAACACAATTTTAATCGAGTCCGAGAGCTGGTCACGGTAGCGATAGATCCATCGTTCTTGTTTAGGTGAGCCGACGCCAATGGCTAAAACTGTGGCGCCAGATCGGTTGATTCGTTCTACGATCGCTGCACATTCTTGCGGGTTTTCGTCGAAGCCATAGGAGGGAGAATAAGCCCCTACAACCATATTTCGGTCAACACTAGTATTGATATTTTGTTGAGCTTGAGCCGCTACGCCAGGGGCACCGCCCAACAAGAACATCGTGATATCCAGATTATCCTTGTGGTAGGTGTAGAAAGCTGGAAACAGGTCAGACCCCGATATTTTCTCTTTGATGGGAGATCCGAGAAATAGAGAAGAAAAATAGAGAATTTGGCTGTCACAAACCTTGTAGTCAGCGATATTGTAGGCTTCATGAAACTCCTGATCTTGTTTGAGATTCATGAGATGGTCAACGTTAGGGGTAAAAACGATACCCGATTGCAGATCTTTCAGCAGATCGTCCTGAGAGATATTATCAATGGGGACCCCCAAAATCTCCACTTTACTGGTCAGCCACGGATGATTGCTAGGCGGTTTGAAATGATACCCTTGAGCTGAATCAACCCTGAAATCAGACAGGTGGCGAGAGGTAGAGTATGCATCTACGGATTTTGCAATCGCAGGTTGCCCTAACGAATCACTCGTTTCAATGATCGCTCTTGCTAGTCGAGTCTGGGAGGAATCTTGCTGGAGATTACGAATCAATGATGCATCCAGTTTGACCGCATCAACGCCTAACTTTTCCCATTGCAAAAAGGTTAGATATTGATTGGCAAAATTATCCAGAATCACCGAGCAACCCAAATTTTTCAGATCATGGATTAGTGCCACTGAATCCTGAAAGTTTTGAGCAAGACTAGCTTCAGCAATCTCAAAATGGAGTTGCTCAGGTTGAACCCGATGATTAGTCAACAAATCATAAATATCTTCGGCAATGAACCGATCTTCAACAATCCGTTTAGACAGATTAATAGAAAGCTTTAGGTAAGGATGCGCTTTTAACTGAGTCATCGCTTGGCTGGTGACATGGCGATCTAGCCATTGTTCAGCGTCAGCATCGGAGACAAACGGCATGAACTCTTGAGGTCGGTGCACCGAACCTTGAGGATCGCGCCATCTCAGCAAAACTTCATTCTGTAAAACATCACCAGAAGATACTTCGTAGACAGGTTGGTACCACAATTCAAATCCACGGGGATTAATGGCAAGCTCTGAAGAAGATAGAACTGGACGAGGCTGAACCAACATAAGTTATTAAGAAAGATAAGCTAGTGAAAAATATGTAACTCAGAGGGGAATTACCAATTTACAGCTATACAGAAGTAATCAATATTTCTGTAAAAGCACTCAAGTATTGACCTAGGCTATATATGAAAGTAAGTCACCCTTGCAATAAAGAATTTGCACTCACTTCAAAACTCTGCCAGCCATGTATATGGATATTGAGTTTCAGTTTCTAAAACCTATGCATCTGCAAAAGTGACATACTGTTCTCACAGATTAAATATTGTCTTCCCTATCAATTATTCTAGCCATTCACACATAGAGGCACCTGCGTATTTCTACGTAGCACCGATTATTTTTATTGAAGCTATAAAAAAGTTTTTGCCTTAAAATATTTATTGCTTTTATCCGACGCCAGAAGCTTTTCGAGAGAATTGATATGATTTTCTTGGATATGGGTATACTATTTTTTCATAAAGGTAATTGGCAGTTGATATTCAAAAAGTCAAAAAAAATGAATAGATTTTTCATGCAAAACTCATTCATATTCATCTCGGATAACGTATGAATAATGTATTCTCTGTAGCCTCGTTATCTCAATTTTGTTCGTCTAACAGATGTCATTGTTGAAATTTTTTATGCTACACTCGCAGACTTATTGCTTCGTTAAATCTTCATATATTGAGGCACTGAAAAAGTTGTAATCCACAGAGTACAAACCTCTCAACCAATTTCAGAGGACCACCACTAGCCTTTTGTGGTTTATCGACCCTGAAGATAATTTGCAATTCCTTGAGCAATAGCCGCTGCCAGCTTTTGGCGGTGGGCTGCCGTGTTCAATCTGGCAGCATCAGTGCTACCTGTAACATAACCCAACTCAACCAGAACAGCGGGCATTGAGGTTTTGCGCAATACATAAAATCGAGCTTGGCGAATACCGCGATCGCTGACCGCAGCACCTTGGAGAATACTCTTATGAATAGCACTGGCTAAAGGATAACCTGAGGCATAGTAGTAGGTTTCTAGGCCATTAACCTCCGGGCGACTGAGACTAATGGCATTGGAATGAATACTGACAAAAACCTTAGCTCTAAGGCCCTCTGCTTTAGCCACACGGGGGGGGAGGTCTACTTCTTGGTCGCCTGTCCGGGTCATTACAGCATTAATGCCGCGGCGACGCAGTAAGTTGGATACCTGGGTAGAGACATCCAAAACAATGCGCTTTTCTTGTAGACCACCAATACCCACAGCACCAGGGTCTGCTCCCCCATGACCGGGATCAATAACGACGACCTGAGCCCCTGCTTTGACAGGTTTAGAGGCAACGGGGCCCGGCGATGAAATCGAAGGCTTAGGGATTTTGGGCGCGGGTACTCTGACAGCGATGGTTCGCCGTGAAGATTTTTTGGCATCTTTGAGCGGGAAAAATTTGGGAAGTTGGATATACCAACGATTGGGAGCGATACCCCGTACCAACACTCGACGAGGGCTCAAGGTGTACTTAGAACTCAGTTCAACCACGACCCGAGTAGTGCTGCGACTGTGCTGGGCCACCCGCACTTCTCGCACATATTTGCTGATTTTACGCCGATCTTTTAGTTTGCGAAAGGTTGTATTGGGAAGATCAATCACTAAACGGGTCGGGTTCATCACCACTGTGGCACGAGGTTTAATAGCCGAATTGGTAATGAGATCGATGCGGCTTTGGCCAGAGTTAAATTTCCAGTAGGTAAGTTGGCCTGCAGACGCACTTTCAGCCCACCCCACTACGCATAAAGCCAGGGGTAATAACCAGCTTGCTTTCACAGCCTTTCCATTCCAAATACGTCTTTCAGCAGGCAACTCTCAATCTCAAATTGGTTTGGTGGTGAACCCCTATAGACTGGCATCAGCCCTGTGATGTTTCCAGCGTTGGTTATCCTGATTGTCAGTCCGGGAGCTTGTCGCCCGTCATCATCATGGATCAGCGCTGAAGATGCAAGTCTTTGTTGTCAACGACTAGAAGGCAAAACACTCTAGAATAACCATCTGGCTTGAATTAAAAGTCTTTTGAGAACTCCCAAAACTACTTAGTGTTTCGTGACATACTCCTAACACTTGGCCGGGGAGAGCAAGGATTTCTATGGGATTACAACTGGATCCAGTACATAGCTTTGCCATTGGCGCTGAAATCGCTCCGCGATCAAAGGCCGTAGCGTGAATTTGGGTGGTGATCCTGACTGCACGTCAATACGAAGACCTGAATAAGGTCGATGTTTGCGAGAACCATGTCCATGACGTCCTACAAATAGGTGAGATCGCGCTACTACCCGTTCAGCCTGATCATCAATGGCTTCCATTAAATCTGGTCCTTCAGAACGTTGACGGCGCAGACTAAAACCACTGCCGCCACACACAATCCAATTGAGATGCGAATCACCATGACCTGTATTCTCTGTGCGCAGATACTCCAAGCAGTGGGCATGACCATTAATGACTAAATTCACTAACGGTTGGCCCTGCGCTTGATCACCGACGGCTTTTTGAACTTCATTCAATACCCAGCGCAGGTTTTGTCGAATCGCAAAGGTTTGACCCTGGTACCATTTGCTGGCTTCCGTAACGTAGGGAGGATGATGAAAAAACAGGATACGGCCTTGGCTATCTGGATTCTCCCAGGATTCAATCAGTCGTTGTTTGAGCCAAGTCAGCTGTTCAATATCTACGGTGGCGTCTGAGTCACCTGCCAGCTGCTTATCAATGTCCAGAATTTGTTCTTCAATTTGCTCTACTTTGGTATAAGCTTCTCCTGGTTCTTCTTCGTTCGATTCTGAGGTTTGATCCTGGAGGCCAACTCCTGCTTTCAAGGCTTGTGTTTTTTGTTGAGCGAGGGATTGGCGATTTTCGATCAATTGTTGTCGACGGCGCTCTCCGGCCTCAGTTTTAGGTAAGGGCTGCGGGGTATTCAGAGTATTGGAATCAAGAGCAAAAAAGTCGATGCCCCCTTTGTGAAACTGATAATAGCGATTGGGCAAGCGGGTAAATATACCCGGCTGATAGCGTAGACAGGATTTAGCATTAACCTGAGCTGTGTAATGGGTTGCCAGATGCTGTTTGAGGTCTGCTTCGGTGATTCCTTGAAGATAGTCTAAAAAAGCCTTGGCATAGACGTCCCCTTTGTTGGACCCGTGCCACCCCACATCCAAATCAATTTGGCGCTGAAACAGATTGCGCAGGGGCAAAGTGGCTTGGGATAAAAGGCCCCAAATGATGGGTAAGTCGTAGTAATCATGATTCCCTAACACGGGAAAAAAGGGAAATTTAAATACCATTTGGTCATAGGCAATGGTTTGGGGAGAATCGCCATGCATTAGCCACTCCCGATAAGGATTGATGAAATTGTTGAAATATTGTTCATCGGAGCCTACCAAGTAGACTACATCCCCCGTATGGAGGACAAAACTACTGTCTTGGCCATGAGCTAATAGTTGCTCCATGACTCGCCGCTGGGGACTATCGCCCCGATATTGGCCTGTGCCACTGTCACCAATCACTAAAAAAGAAAAATTCGAGCCGTCTGGTTGATGATCCTCTAGCACCAACCGGGTTTGATCAATGCCTGTGGCTGCAATGTCTGGATGTTGCCACCGAACACGTTCTTGCATACGGGCAATCTTGACGGCGACTGCTGGATCTGAGACAAACTGCATGGCTGAATTCTCCGCAGTGATTAAGCTTATTCGTCTGAAGATAAAAGGGCAGGGTCTGGCTTGCCAAACAAGCCCAGTAAGGGGCCGAGGATAGCGCCAAATACAAATCCCCCAGCATGCGCCCAATAGGCAATCCCGCCGCCTTCCATACCAATCGTGACGGGGGCCTCTAAACTAGCGACGCCGTAGAAGGCTTGCTGCACAAACCAAAAGCCAAGGTAAAGGATAGCCGGAATTCTGAAGGTGGTCAGAAAGATGCCTAAGGGAACAAGGGTCAAAATTCTAACTTGAGGAAACCGGAAAATGTAGGCTCCCATTACGCCTGCGATCGCGCCACTAGCACCTAAAGAGGGCACCACCGACAAGGGATTGAAATACCATTGTGCCAACACTGCCAAAGCACCACAGACCAAATAGAACAACAGAAACCGTACCCGTCCTAGCTGCTCTTCCACGTTATTACCGAAAATCCATAGGTAGAGCATATTGCCACCTACATGCAGAAAACCACCGTGGAGAAACTGAGACGAGATTAAGGTGCCCCATTCACCGGCATCAGCAGTGGATAGGCCGCTAAAACTAGCTGTAAGCTCTTGAGGCACTACTGCCCAATGCTGCAAAAACTGATTGAGTTGCCCTGGAGAAAGGCTTAATTCATATCCAAACACCAATAGATTGAGAGCAATCAGGATGTAGGTTACATAAGGAGTGATTTGGGTTGGATTTTCGTCACGAAGGGGAACCACTAGTTTTTCTACCTCGCTCGGGGGACTTAATAGCAGCTTAGTGCATTTGCCGTCAGATCAGACAGGGGGAGCGATGATCAGCCGTAGCATCACTGTTATTACGGGTCTATCGTCCTGATCGTCAATACCTGGGGAGGGGTCGAATCAGCAGGATAAAGGAATTCAACATTAACCAACTGCTTTTTTTTGGGTGGGATGGGTAGGGTTAGCAAAGCTTTGCCGCGCTCTCCGCGCCGTTGCACTAAGTGGAAGAAACGCCTTTGGGACTTGCCAGCATCATCGGTATAGCTTAGTTTGAGGGTTCCTCGAAAAAAAGCAGGACCGCTAGGAGATTTTAGAAAGCGCAATCCTTTGTCAGCAAGTTCGTCCTCTTTAATCGGCGTTTGCATCGACAGCGTCACTTTTTGTGGTTCATCGGTATCGTTCTTGAGGGGCAAAGCTAGCTTGTACCGCAGCCCATAATTTCCGTGGGATTTATACGCGGTATCGTCATACCGCACCAGCATAGGTGCGCTTTGAATTTGGCCGGTTCCCAAGGTGCCGCGATCCAGGGAATTAATCACGTAGGAAAATGCTTCTCCGGGTTTAGGGATATCGAGACTATCTGCGCCCGGCTTATTGGCAATGGTGGCTTTCCATTCCGAGCCTTTAGACACACCCGCAACGCGCCCATAGAGAAATTTTTCCACATCCGAATCTGGGGGGGTGGGGGCTTGATCTCGGGGGCTGACCAAATTACCTTTGGCCAATGTTTGTTTCCAATCTTCTAACAGTGGGGCTTGGAATTTCCATTTGGAGGGGGACCGAGCATGGCGGGTCATGCTGGCAGCATAGAGCTTACCATTGGTCCACAATCGCAACCAAGTCGTGCGGCTGTTGCTGGGAGGCAGTTGCAAATTGACCAGCATCTTGCTTTGGCCTGGGGGAATCACCAAATTGGTGGCCCAACCCTTCTGTCGTTTCCGACGTAGGACATCTCCTGCCGTGCGACTGCCAGGGCCGGAATAAATCTTGCCGCCTTGATCAGCAGAATGGGCGGGTAGATCAACGAAGGGCGCGTCAGCTTGGCTGAGATAGCTATTCGCTTGCAATACCAGCACCTTAGCTGGCTTGCTAGTTGGGTTATGCAACAAAACCCCTAGATATAAAGGGCGCTTACCCTGCTTGGAATCAATACGAGTGACATGATGCGCAAAGACATCAAACCGACCCGATAGGGCGTAATTCAAATGGGCCTGAGGCTGGCTCTTACCTTTACCAGGAAAAGTCGAGAGGAGAATGCCTTCAGTCTTCACAACTTCGGGACTATTACTATTAAAAACGGGGAATTGATCGAGTTTTCCAGGTAATGCCCTCACTTCCTGAGGCATCACAACTTCCGACGTAGCAGCAACAGGAGATGCTTGAGCCAAAAGTAGAGTCGACAGGAAAAATGACATAAAGAATGGAAATAAAGTTAAGCGTGTAAATTTTACCAGGCCATGCTCGCTTCCTTGACGGTCTGTATCCGTTAGATCTAAGTCAATTAGATCTAAGTCAATAGTGAGCGAGGAAACTGCGATCGCAAATAATGACAACTACTGGGGCCACTGTCCTGTCCAGGAGTCGGAGCCAGAAAGCTGATCGCAAAAAATTACCAAGCCCTGCTGACGTAAATGCCGATGCAAGCCGTTTAGGAAATCTGGGATTTTCGATTGAGGAATATAGGCAAACCAATCTATCGCAAAAACAACATCAAAGCCTGCCGAAATACTCTGCCAACCCTAGCTAGCGATCGACGGACCCCATAATCACATCAATACTGCCCAGAATAGCGACAATATCCGCGACTTTCATTCCTTTTAGCATCTGGGGCAGCACTTGCAAGTTATTAAAATCAGGGGCACGAATCTTCCAACGCCAAGGAAAGATATTCTCATCCCCAATCAAATAAATGCCCAGCTCACCCTTGCCAGTTTCGACCCGAGCATAGAGTTCTCCTTCTGGGATTTTGAAGGTAGGGGCTAGTTTCTTGCCTAGGAACTGATACTCGAAGGAATTCCACTCTGACTTGCGCCCTTCCATCATGCGCTTGGCTTCTAGGTTCTCATAGGGACCACCCGGTAGATGCTCTAGGGCTTGCTTCACGATTTTGACAGATTCTCGCATTTCGCGAATACGCAAATAATAGCGGGCTAGGCAATCCCCCTTGGTTTCCCATTGCACATCCCAATCGAAGTCGTCATAACATTCGTAGTGGTCTACGCGACGAAGATCCCATTTCACCCCAGATCCCCGGAGCATGGGACCGGACAAGCCCCAATTAATGGCATCTTCGCGACTAATGGTGCCCACACCATCTAAGCGACGCACAAAAATGGGGTTATTGGTAATGAGACGTTCGTATTCATCCACTTTCGGCAGAAAGTAATCGCAAAAGTCCAGACATTTCGATGTCCAACCGTAGGTGAGGTCAGCAGCCACGCCTCCCATCCGAAAATAGTTGTTATTGATGAAGCGCATCCCACTGACGGCTTCAAATAAGTCATAGATCATTTCCCGTTCTCGGAAAATGTAGAAGAAGGGGGTTTGGGCACCGACATCCGCTAGAAACGGGCCCAGCCACAACAAGTGGTTGGCAATCCGATTCAGCTCCAGCATGATGACTCGAATGTAGCTAGCCCGCTTCGGAACTTTGATATCCGCTAACTGTTCAGGGGCATTGACTGTAATGGCTTCATTGAACATGCCTGCGGCATAGTCCCAACGACTGACGTAGGGAACAAACATGATATTTGTTCGACTTTCGGCAATCTTTTCCATGCCGCGATGCAAATAGCCAATCACGGGTTCACAATCAACGACGTTCTCGCCGTCGAGGGTCATCATGAGTCTCAGAACCCCGTGCATAGAAGGGTGTTGAGGCCCCATGTTGAGTACCATGGGTTCGGTACGGGTTTCAATGGTTGGCATAACGCGAACGGTTCCTCTAGAGAAAACGACTACAACCCAAAAATGTTGGAGTCTGCGAGCAAAAAAGGCTAGTGTTGCCAATCAGATCAAATCAGGGCATACCCTTATCTATGGTACAGATCTCTATTCCAGGAATTCAAATAATTTTATGGCAAAGCACAAATTGTTGTTAGCAGGTTTCGGGTATACCATCTCAGCTCTCACTCATAATTTGAGGAACCTTGAAATAGTCCTCTGCTTGCTCTGGGGCACAGGCAAAAATGGCATCCCTATCTGCATAAGGGGTCAGAGCATCTGCTCGGGTGACATTGCTGACGTCGATGGCCCGAGTCGTGGGTTCAACATCGGCAACGTCTAACTCACTTAATTGCTCAAAGTAATCGAGAATATCACCCAACTGCGTTGTAAATTGTTCCGATTCTGTGTCAGTCAAGTTTAACCGGGCCAAATGGGCAACTTTATCGACGTCTTCGCGTTCCAACATGGGTTTCTCTCCAGGGTAAGGTTAGCAGCGCGATTGAGAGTATTTCTCCGCTAACCAAGATGAATGTTGATTGATCAGATTTGAGATTAAAACACTTGCGGTTGGAGGGACGTTAGCCAACCCCAACTCTGCCAGTCGTCTTCAACCAATTTTGGACTTCGCTGTAGTTGTTCGGCGCAATTTTGATGGCTCGCTTCCAAAAATCGGCTGCTAGATCGAAGCATCGCTCAGCTTCTTCCAGTTCTGAGGCTTCTTCAGCTTCTTCAGCTTTGTAATGGAGAATTACGCCTGTATTATATAAAGCTTGAACGAGATTTGGGTTTAGCTCCAACGCTTGGCGGTAGTAGTCTAACGCTTTGTCATGGTCACCATTATTGGCAAAAATTAAACCCATGTTGTAAAGGATATAACTCTTGTCAAAGGGTTCCTCTTCCAGTGCTAGCGCTTCTGTATAGTTACCCAGCGCTTTTGCATAGTTGCCATCTACCTGTGCAGACATACCTGCCCGATAATATTTGAAAGCATCTTTAGATTTCTTATCCGTGGGTATCACTTTCATGACCACATCGGACATTGCTGAAAAAGCTTTATCAATAAAATTGTCGCTAGGCATAATGACTTCAACCGTTGTAAGACTCAAATTGAGTGTAAGTGGATATCGCGTCTAAGAAGGCGTTCATCCCTTAGTTTAGCAGGAGTCTTTCGGTTGAATCGAGGGCATCTTGATCCTTTGGCGTAGCGTCTAGCACACCATCAAATTTGGCGCAGTCACTGAAGTTCCATGCCCGTGATCAGCAAAGACAGGAAATTGTTGAGGCAGTGCATGGATAAAGGGATGAACAAGGAATGGGTTTTCCAGCGAGCAACGCCAAATAGAATGCCAAAGCAAACAATTTGGCTGATCACTAAAGCGCCATATTGAACATGGAGGATAGCCCAAGCCAAGGCACTGACTAGAATTGTGCCACCTGCGCCGAGTCGAGAAGATTGTAAGCCATGAAACAGGAAACCGCGAAATAACAACTCTTCAAATAGAGGCGCGATGACGACAATGGCAAGATACAGCAGGATAGGGGTTTGAGCAGTTTGGTAGATCCTAGCCGTAAAGGTTTCTTGATGCTCAAATACTCTGAGGATGGAGTCAGAAAATTGAATCAGAGCGACTAATAACCCATTCCAGATCAACCAGGACCTCCATTTCGGCTGTCTAAGGGCCAGATAGTGCTTGACGCTCACAGCAGGCCGCACTTTGAGCAACGCATAGATCAACCCACTCGCAATCAATCCAGACACGATAGTGGCGATGGATACAACCAAGCCATTGGTTTCCAAGGATTGAATGACACTTTGAGGATCGAGCGTGGGATGTTGGGCTAGTTCAATGTTGACGAATAAGAGAGCGATCGCACTACTGATACTGAAGAAAACCACCAAGATAAAGATGGTTAATCCCAAAGTTTCCCAAGCATTCCAGGGGGGCAAAGCAGATGCGGTCGACCGTCTCACAGATACTGTCTTGAATAGCGAGCAATCACCACTGTAGCGCGGCCATGAAGACTCTTGGCCACCAGTGACTCTGATTCAGAAACATTGGCTATTTGCTGACCACCACTAACGACTCCAAGTTATCCCTGGCCTGATCTAGTATGGTCATCGATTGTCTCCAACTGTATGGAGGCGTTAGGCTGCCTGATAGGGATGATCCACGATATAAGCTTGTTGGTCTTCAGGATTTAAGCAGCACCAAGCCGTTTGTGTCCAAACCTGATATTCACTGTCATTCTGGATGGGAGTCACTTTTAGACGATAGGGCGCAGCAATCGCAACGCTGTCATTATCTTGAGCATGGATCCAGCTAGCCACCCAATGGGCCATCTCAGCAATCTCTTCCGGTAAAACAGTTAAGTTTAAGCTCCAAGATTGGTTAATGCCTAGCCCGGTTTTCTTATGAACCGATTTGGTATTAGTCAGCACACCACTGGGTGGATTAATGGCAATGCGTAAGGTCAAAGGGCGCTTAGGGAAAAAGGAGTCTGGTGTAGTATGGGCGTTGACACTGAGGTAATTGAATCGCTGGTGGTCGTCAACCCAAGAGGCGATCGCAGCCAGAGAAGGGCTAAAAACCAGAGCGTTGTCTTTTGTGATTGCCACCTCTCGCTTCATGGCTATAGCAAACTGGTCGTAAAAAGCTTCTCGCAGTTGAACAAGAATTTGCTTGGCTTCTGGAGTCATGGGGTTACCCTCCTGGTAAAAGATATGGCAATAGAGAATGAAACTGGTTAAATCTGAAGTACAGTAAATTGACTCTCGGCGATATCACCCGAACTGACGCGAAACTCACAGGGAATCTCACTCACAACGTTATATTCTTCTTTTTCCCATCTCTGTGCCGTAACGTACATCAGCGCTACCAATGATCATGAACACTTAACAATTGTGATCGGGATCATGGGTACGCCAATCCTCTATTTCCCTTTCCCAGAAAGCATTTTGGCATCATTTCAAGTAGGGAATAGAGACTCAATATTTGCGATCGCACACCTTGAACGCAGCGTCATAGTCAGCATTATTTTCCCGATTTCGTCAGCCATGTCGGGGAATCACACAACCGTAAAATTACGGAATATTGATCTGATTGACCTCATTTTTCTAGGACCACCTCACTCCTGAGCCAGAGGCTCGGTGAAACCACTGTTGTTGCGAATAGGGACAAACCGACAATATAAGGGTGCGAAATTTCACGGAGATTTAAACACTTGATGTTCCATTTATCTCGCCTTGCCTCACCAACAGAGTTTTGATGATACAAGGCTCTTTTTCGGCATTGTTAGCTCACCTCCAATACATTAGCTTGCTGATTTGTTGTTGAGGCTAGCAATAGTGATGCTAATCACACAGATGGTTGATCCAACACACTGACTAGATGCAGCAGGATCACTGATATATCCGAGATTTAGTCTGAGAATGACGTAAGTGGTAGTGGGAGTTTAACAAAGATGAAAATGTTTGCAAACGCTTCAATGGTCTCTAGTAAAGCCAAAGCCGTGCTTGCCCTTAGCAGCATTCTCATACTCAGTGGCACTAGCCTAGCGATCGCAAAGCCAGTCTCCAAACCTATCGATCTTGCCTCATCTCCTCATCCTGCGCCCCTAGAGGACGGCACCTATTTGTACGGTGATGTCTCTGAAGGAAATCAAGTGGGCCAAGGCTATGTTGTATTTAAAAAACAGGGTCCAAGTGTCACGGGTGCCTTTTACTACCCTCAATCTGAGTTCAGTTGTTTTACGGGGACGACCAAAAATCAACGACTAGAGGTCTTGTCCCTGGGCTCACCCTACGAAAATGCCATCGAAGTAGAAGTCTCCCTCCAAAAGATGCACCGGATTGAAACAGTAGATGACAGCAAACAGAACAGCCTGAGCATGTGTCAGCAAGAAGTGGCTGCCTACCAACAACAACAGCAGCAAATTGCTGCGCCTGTACAACAATGGACAACGCCATAATTTAGGAGACAGAAACCAATCACTTGCTAGAATTGCTTTAACAGTAATTTTCACTGATTGACATCCTCTCCCCCTGACCATTCAGGTACAGAGAGAGATTCCCCAGATTGCTCCGAAGATTTCCTGCTTCACAGACCCTTGGCTAGATAACCTGAGTTTGGGTTAATTATCTGGATGGCGGTATACACACCAATCTGCATCACGAAAGCGAAGCACTTTTTCAAACTTTGCACCAATGGCAACTGCTAGATTGCTGGATGCCTTATTTTCAGAGTGCATAAAGCTGATTAGTGAAATGTGGGGAATATGTTGCCTACTAGCCCTTTGCACTACTCTAGCTGCTTCACTGGCAAAGCCTCTGCCCCAATGCTTTGGCGCTAAAGCCCATTTTATTTCAGGGCTTGGCCAGTCGTTTGGATACCAGAATCCCACTGTGCCAAGAACCTTACCACTGGCTTTTTCCTCAACTGCATAGGGACCATAGCCGCGTAAATACCAGTGTCCGATCATGCTACACATGGTCCGCCAAGTTTCACCTGCAGTCAACGCACGACCTACGGTAAATTTGGTCGCCAAATCATTCGAATAATACTCATGTAAAGCTCTCCAGTCTTCCTCACAAAACTGCCGAAGAGTAAGTCTGTCAGTTTCCAATTTTTCGGGTACGAGGAGATCCAAAAGCTTAGCTTGATGGGTGTGGACGCTTTGGAATGAGCCAAGGCTAGTGGAGAGCAGATCACAGCTCCAATTCCATTGACTCCTCAAAGATTTGGGCTTCAGAGAAAGGGCAGGATTGGGGGAGCCGCTTAAGGTCAAGGGGGGTCTCTTTATCTACAAGGTTCAACCCATATCGGTAGCCTTGGAGAATAGCTTCGGGTAAATAGGGTTTCAAGCTAGGATTTTCTACTAAGTGTTCTTGTATGCGCTCTCGCTGCTCCCGGATGGTTGCAGCCCAACTTTTTGATCGAGCCTCTGGCTGATAACGCCACTTGAGCAGATGTCCCAGCAGTACCCCCAATCGATTGCGAAGCTCCTGCCGTTCCTGCCTACCCAAGGATTCAATCTCCTCAATCAGGTTTTGAATATCTACTTGTTCCCACTGCTGGGCTTGCAACAACTCTACCTGGCGCTGAGTCCAGGCATGAAAGTCTTGGTCATAGAGAATAGTGGTTTGCATGAGAATCAATGCCCTGTCCTAGACTATTGTATCCAACACCGCTTACAAGCTCCATCCATGATCTTTTCCCCAACCACCCTACCCAAGTAGCACTCTCAAAACGGCAGATTCAGAGACTCAAACACAACACTGATGGGATCAGTGACGCGCCGACCCAGTAGGACGGCCAGTAAGCCACAAATGATCGGGATAGCGATAGAAATAAAGAGTTTGACTCTGCCCACCTGAGCCAATGTAATGTGGCTCATCTCCAGGGATAGAGAAAAATAGACGAAGATGGGCAGTCCTGTCAGAACAGCACCAATGCAGAAATTCTGGAAAGCACTCAGGATCCTTTGCTGGAGTCCAGGTCGATCAGATGACATCGAACTGGGGGTAGAAGAGGTTTGCCTAGGATCCATAACCTTGCTGCTCTCTTTTGATATCTTGCTAACTTTAAGAAACGAAATATTGGTTTAATCTAACGCAAATTCGAGTTGGCAGACCTTGACAACCCTTGCCGGGACTATCCTTTCACCTTGACAACCCACCCATTAAGTCAATCGTTCCACCCGAATAATATTTTCGGTGACACTCTCGAAGGTATCATCATGACTGATCACAAACAGTTGATGAAAAGACTTGAGATGACCTAGGGCCTCTGCCAACTGACGGCGGCGAGGTTCATCCATATTGGTTGTGGGCTCATCGAAAAAGGCAATATTGATATCCACTAACACTTTTAGCAGCGCTAGACGCACCGCTAGGGCTGCACACATTTGTTCGCCTCCAGATAGGCTTTTGAAACTACGCCAGTGGCCCTGCTCTTGCACCTGAATTTCGTAATCTTCCGTCCACTGCAATGCCACATCAGGGCGATTCAGCAGTTCTCGATAGAGGCGATCCGCTTCCCAAGAAATTTCGGTTAAGTAGAATTTGGTGATGCGAGGACCGCTTTGCTTGTAAATGTTGCGGGCATCAGTCACAAACTGAAAAACCTGTTGTTTGCTCTCAAGGTTGCTCAGAGCCTGTTCTCGCTCCTGAGCAAGGATTTGCTGTGCTTGAAGTTGCTGATCGAGAGTCTGTAGTTGTGCTTGCTGAGGGGATAGTCCCCCCTGTAACTGATCGTGTTGGCGCTGGAGTTGCTCATAGGTCTGATTCAGTTCTGCCAGACGGACGGGATTGTGCGCCTGAGACTGCTGCTGCCATTGGGCTTGAGTTTCGTTTAATTGAGTTTTTAGTTGAGTTTGGTCTGCGATCACACCCTGGCGCTGCTGATCAAGGTCTTTAAAAGCATTGGCCTGATTCCGATGTCGCAAATAAAGCTGATAGACTTCTTGGTGGTCTTGCTGAATCTGCTGTTGGGCTTCCACTTGCGCCTCCAGATCCCCAAAGGCTTGCACCTGAGTTTCCAGCTTTTGCAAGGATTGCTGATGGGTTTGACAACTTTGTTCTAGGCCACCAATGTCTGCCTCTAGTTTGGCAGCACCTCGGAGCTGCTGGTTAAGGACGCGGATTTGGCCTTTCGGGTCTTTGAGCGCGGCGAATTGGGCCTCTAGGTCAGCCAGTTGGCTTTGGAGTTGAGGTTCCTGTTGAAGGGAAACTTGGAGGCGATCGCACTCCTGTTGCAAAGTTGCCATTTCTTGTTTTAGATCAGCTTGCTGTTGCTGCTTGGCTGCTAAGGTCAGCCACTGGGTTTGAGCCTGCTTCGCTGTTTGTAGCTGTGCATCCGTCTGCTGCAATTGCTGATTGAGCTTCGTCACAGCCTGGGGATCAATGATGTCTGCAAAAGCTGTTTGAATGGTTTGAATGATCTGGTCTGTCAATGCTGCCCCTTGATCCAGAATTTGAGCGAGCTGAGTCTGTTTAGCCTTAGCCAGGGAGAGACTCTGGAGCAGATCATGAGCCTTTTGTACTTGCTGTCGATAGTGGTCTTGTTGGGGTTCTACTTGGGCGATGACGGTCTGCAATTCTTGAGCAAACTGCTGAGCGGCTGCGATTCGTCCTAGACGATCTTGAAGCTGTTGGCGTTGACTATCAAGGGTGGGAATAGTCCGTACTTGAGGTTCTAAGGCCACCAAATCGGCAATAGTTTTGCCTAGAGCTTGTTGGCTGTGCTGACGTTTGAGTAACTGTTGGCGTAATCTTTGCAGTTGTTGTTGATCCGTTGCCAGGGTTTGTAAGGTTTGCTGACAGCTTGTCTGAGCTTGTTCTAACTGCTGCTGTTGAGGCACTAGCTTTTGCCAATCTTTGAGTTCTTCTCGCATTTTAGCGAAGGTTGCCAGTTGCCCTTGCTTCTGGGACTGCGCCACTTGCTGATCGCGCAGTTGGGTTTGAATCTGCTCCCGCTCCTGCACCAACTGCTGCCGTTGTTTTTGTTGCCGAGAGAGGGTTTTCAGGGTTGCCTGTGCCGCTTGATGGGCCTGGTAATGGGGTCGATGCTGACGGCAAATTTGTACTGATTGCTCGGCCTGTTGCCAGTTTTGCTCTAGCAGTTGGAGAATTTCCTGCTTACTGGCCCATTGCGCTTGTTGATGCTGGACCTGCTTTTCTAAGGTCTGTAACTGTTGGGCCTGGGCATTCAAGGCGTTGAGTTCTGTCTGACTCTCCGCCATTTGCCCAGAGAGCTGTTGAATCTGGGCCTGATGTTGGGCAAAGGTTGCTGCTAACTCGGCTTGCTGTTGCTGGAGTTCTTCCCACCCTTGTAACTGCTGGTCATAGGTCAGCAACCGCTGTTCTAATTGCTCGACTTGGGCGCGAGCATAGGTTTCTAGATCGCGACTGTGGTCATAGGCTTGTTTATACTCTTCGACTTTCAAAATAGGGTCAAAGACTTTTTTGCGATCGCCCGGCCGCTTCAGAAAATCGACGGTAAAGGTACCTTGAGGAATACCAATGGTTTCCGCGAACAACTTGGCTAATTCAGTCTGGATACTAACGCCCAAATGCTCACACAACCAACACCGTACGTCATCCAGTTTTTTTAGCTCTAACTTGCGCTTTAACTGCGGATCGTGAACTTCATAGCCCCGATTGGTGCAGCGACGAACCTCATAAACCCGCCCATCTAAATGAGAGATAAAGCTGACCATAGCCTGAGCACTTTTAGCCCCTACACTCACTAGCTCGGCGCGGGTATACTCGCTATGATCGAACAGAACCCAGGCGATCGCTTCCAAGATACTGGTCTTTCCAGACCCATTCTCGCCACAGATCGCATTGGCCCCAGGCCGAAACTCGTAGTAGCGATCGCGATGGACCTTAAAGTTTTTGAGGGTAACGGAGAGAACTTCCATCCAGTCGGATGTTGCACCTCTTAGAAATGATTACTCACACTATTATTACGGTTTTCGAAACCCCTGACGTGTAGAAGAGCATCAACGGCTCATTAGCTTAAAGGTTTAGCCAAGGAGCACGCGATCCGAAAGCCGATATGATTACTCTGTTCAGACGCCGCCTCCCAAATCCGAGCCGCCGCACGACAACTGGGGGCTTGGGTATTCCAGGCCCCTCCCCTCAGTACACAGGCAAAGAAATATTGATCTTGCCAAGCACTGCTATCCCGAGGCGCATTGCCATAATTGTCATGCCAATGATCTGCACACCATTCCCAAATATTGCCATGCATATCGTACAGACCAAAGTCATTGGCTGGGAATTTACCAGCAGGCGTGGTTTGCTGACGATAATGACCCGTAGGGCCTGTGCCATAGGCAGCAGTACCATCGTAATTAGCAATCTCTGGATTTAGCGTTTCTCCAAAGGTAAATGGAGTGGTACTTTCGGCGCGACAGGCGTACTCCCAGGCAGCCTCACTCGGCAAGTGATAATCTTTGCTCGTCAATTGGGAAAGACGATTGCAGAATTCGACCACATCAAACCAAGACACACCTTCTACAGGCCGAATATCTCCTATAAATGTTGAGGGTTGGTCCTCTAGTTCGCGTTTAACAGGAGGCAATTTTGCGACGACTCGCCATTGAGCTTGGGTCACAGGGAACTTACTCAGATAAAACTCAGAAACCGTAACAATATGTTGTGGGCCTTCAGTCGGTTGCCGATGCAGCTCATGAGCAGGAGAGCCCATGGAAAAGCGACCACTCGGAACATGAACCAACTCTATGGTGATGCCGTTGCCTAAATCTTCACTGGTATAGCGGATGGAGCGATCTTGGTGATCAACAACTTGGCCCTTGGGGTCAACCTTGACCACTGCAGCCTGGAAGACAGGCGCAGCATTCAGTTTGGGACTGGGGCTGTTTGGGATGGCAGGGTGACTAGCAGCAAGAGCAGCAGACTGGACGGGAGTGACGGGCTGGGGGAGGTGTGATGGACCTTTCGCGAGCGATCGCAACTCCCTGAGGACTTCTAATGCAGATGTATATCGCTCAACGACATCCGTTTGCAGCAATTTATCAAGGACAGCCTGGAATCCAGGACTGATAGGTTGGGGAAGATGTTGGTGCCAACATTCAACCCAAACCTCTCCCGCTTGGAGGAGAAGAGTAGAGGGAACAACTCCTGTCAGTAAGTGAATACAGCTTGCCCCCAAACTATATAAGTCACTTCCCGGACGCAGGGTCTTGATAGCCAAGCTTTCTGGAGGAGCATAGCTCACATTTTCCCGAACATGCTTTGTTTGCTGCAACTGAGGCCAATTCATTGGATTGGAGACGCAAAAGCCCACCAGCACCAATGTCTCATCACCATACTGCCGCATGATATGAGCTGGCCTAAGATCTCGATGAATAACGCCTTGATCATGAATAGTCTGCAATACAGGCAATAGTTCTAGTAACAATGCCCGGACTTGATTTTCAGTGAAGGGCCCCTGACCTTCAACCACTCGCTGCAAGTCTTGGCCGTCAATATATTCCTGCACTAAATAGGGAATAGAATTTTCTTCGAAATAGGCCACAATGCTAGGAATATGCTGATTTTTTTTTAACCGCCGTAATTGCTCAGCTTCTTTCATAAAGGATTCGACGACGGTCTGGCTCATTTCTGTTCCCTGAGAGGGGGACATCAATTGCTTGACCACGCAAGATTCATGGAGGTTGTCTCGATCTTCAGCAAGATAAGTATTGCCAAACATACCTTTGCTCAGAAGACGCACTATTTTGAAGCGATGTCGCAACGGAATGAGCTGCAAGCCACACTGCTGGCAAAATTTGTTGATGTCTGGATTTAGGGGTTTCTCACACTTGGGATTAAGACAACAAACCATAGGCGAAGTGAACAGTAATTAAAGACAGACGTGATTGACATCCTCATCCAGCCAACCTAACGGTATGGCTAGAGATTCCTCGGATCACTCCAAAGATTTCCTGCTTCAATGCCAGTTGACTAGAATTCATGACTGAACTCCCCGTCACCTCGACTCCACA
>Ga0209185_1000269_pt1 | contig 70680 bp, 58 predicted proteins | sample SidtaG_2_FD_187425 | JGI IMG/M metagenome (GOLD analysis project Ga0209185, IMG submission 187425) | Marine algal microbial communities from Sidmouth, United Kingdom - Sidmouth_Asex2 metaG (SPAdes) (version 2) | ecosystem: Host-associated > Algae > Red algae > Unclassified | place: Sidmouth... | reverse complement strand
AAATTAAATAACATGTGCCATTATACTCGTCTTTTTTCCGTCTAAGAATCCTTTGAAATCCTTATCCCGAATCGGGGTTCGGGACAGGCTGTAGCTAAGGCTATGTGCGGCTTTCAAAAAATCCTTAAACAAAAAAAATACTTCGCATTATGGGACATCTTATTTAATTTCTTTCACTTAATTGTTTTTTTAAAAAAAACAACACAACAACACAACAACAACACAACAACACGACAACACATGACCATAGCAATCGTAACCGGTTCGGCCGGACTCATCGGCAGCCAATCCGTTCGTTTTTTGGCAGACAAATTTGACCAGGTAGTTGGTATCGACAATAATATGCGTGCGTATTTTTTCGGAGAAAATGCTTCCGTAGATTGGAACAGACGCCGACTCGAAGAAGAAGTCCCCAACTACCGCCACCTCGAAGCGGATATTAGGGATTTTAGCCTCATGGAAAAAATATTCCGTGATTATGGTTCCGACATCAAACTCATCGTACACACCGCCGCACAACCCAGCCACGATTGGGCAGCCAAAGAACCGATTACCGATTTTACGGTCAATGCCAATGGCACGATGAACCTACTCGAAGCCACACGCCTCGTTTGTCCCGAAGCTGTTTTCATCTTCACTTCGACCAATAAAGTCTACGGCGATACGCCCAATAGACTGCCTTTGGTAGAGTTGGATACCCGTTGGGAAATCGCCGAAGACCACAAATATTACGAGCACGGCATCGACGAAGAAATGAGCATCGACCACTGCAAACACTCCCTTTTTGGCGCATCCAAAGTTGCGGCAGATGTCATGGCACAAGAGTACGGACGTTATTTCGGTATGAACGTCGGCGTATTTCGCGGCGGCTGCCTTACCGGACCAAATCACTCCGGCACACAACTGCATGGCTTCCTTTCTTACCTGATGAAATGCGCGATTACGGGCGACCACTACACCATTTTTGGGTACAAAGGCAAACAAGTACGCGACAATATTCACAGTTATGATTTGGTGAATATGTTTTGGAATTTCTATCAAAACCCGCGACAAGGCGAAGCCTACAACGCAGGTGGCGGACGCCATTCCAATTGCTCCATGCAAGAAGCCATCGAAATGTGCGAAATGATTAGCGGCAATAAAATGAATTACAGCTATTCGGAAGAAAACCGTGTTGGCGACCATATATGGTGGGTGAGCGATGTCTCTAAGTTCAAAAATCATTACCCTGAATGGACTTGGAAATACGACCTCAAAGACATCTTGGAACAAATACACACCGAAATGTCAAAAAGAGCTATCAACGCGTAATGAATGAATTTTGAATGAATGAGTGAATGAATGAATCGAATACACAAAGATTCATTCATTCAAAATTCATTCATTCAAAATTCAAAATTCATTCATTCAAAATTCATTGCCATTTAAGCATTATCGCATTACAGCATTGTAGCATTAATATGAAAGAGAAAGTCATGATAGTTGCTGGCTGGGTATTTCCCGGTACAGGTGGCACGATAGCGATACTCAATAATTTGGTTGAATATTTTTCGCCCGAAGAAGCCATATTGGTCGGGCGTCCACATTTGTTAAATGACGAGCAGGAGTGGCCCTCGCATCTTCCCAAATTACATCATTTCACGCCACTATTACCGCCCAAAGGTCGGATGAACAAATGGAGGCGTTTGTTGGGTATGAAGCGTCTGGAGCGTCAGCTCAAACAAATTGCGAAAGCCGAAAAATGTACGCGCATCCTTTCTATTTTTCCCGATGAATTTGCGATGCGAGCGGCGTATAATGTGAGCAAGGAATTAGATCTACCGTTTTACACTTGGTTTCACAATACCTATCTGGATAATCGAGAAGGCTACTGGCTGAAACTCGCGAAGCGTTGGCAACCGGCAGCTTTTGACCATGCACGGGTCAATTTTGTGATGAGCGAAGGGATGCGCGATTTCTACCGCGAGGTTTATCCTGATTTAAAATTTGAACCGCTCGAACACGGCTTTGTGATACCCGAAGTCACTTATAATCCGCCCGCACATTCGCCGCAAGGCAAGACTAAATTCATGTTTTCGGGTAGCCTCAATGCTTCGTGCATGGATGCTTCGATGCGTTTATTCAAACATATCATTGCAAACCCTAACTACGAATTGCATCTGTTTACGAGGGATATTCGTTATTTGGATGAGTATGGCATCAGTGGCGAAAATGTAGTGCGGCACGGCTTCCACCCTTTGAGCGAATTTGTGAAACGATTGCATGAATTTGACATCATGCTACTGCCGCATGGTTTTGAAGGTGGACAAACGGAAGCTGAATATCGCACGATTTTTCCGACACGTACAGTCCCTCTATTGTACTCCAATCGTCCGATATTGGCGCATAGTCCGCCACACGCATTTTTGAGCGATTTTTTGAAAAAACGCGATTGTGCAGAAGTTGTAGAAACCAAAGATACGCAAGCCATACAAACTGCCATAGATACGCTGATAGAGAATGAAGAGCGACGCAATCAGTTGATAAAAAATGCACTGGAAACTTCCTCGTTTTTCGATGTCAATCGGATTGGAAAGAAGCTTAAAGAGACACTGTTTAAGAAATAATTTATGCCAACACATCAAATAACGCCAGTCCTCATTGCCGGTTTCAATCGCAACGGCACAACATGGTTGGGCAATATTCTTTCGCAATGCTTTGAAGTGACAACAGCACGCCACGAATTGCATTATGGTTTTTGTGAGACAGACTTGTATGAAAATGCTAAATATTGGGGCGATTTTCAAGATTTGAATAATTATATCTTCTTTTTGGAAAGTTATTGTAATGCTGATTTGTTTAAAATATTAGAAGGTAATAAGGATGATTTTATCAATAATCCAGCAACGGATTTTTACAGTTTTTTCTTTGAGTTAATAGATAAATTAAGCGAAAAACAAGGCAATCAATACTGGACAGTAAAGCTGAGTCCTCGCTTTTTTCATGATACAAAAGAGTTCGAGGCGTTTCAAGCGGCACTAAATAAGCGGTACGGTAGCGTCAAATATATCGTAATTAGACGTAATTTTAAAGGATATATTCGTTCGTATATGAATATGATAGGCAAGGCAAGTATCAATCGAAATACAAGTTTGAAAAAGCTGTTGTCAGGAATTACGGGTACCATGTTTTATCGTTATTTTTATCCTAAAATCAACCGCTTGACAAGCAATAAAGATACACTGCATCTGAGTTACGAATCGCTAAAAAACGATTATAAAAATACTATCGACCGCCTCAATACATTCCTCGAACATCCGACTAAACCACTATACAACGAGGATTCGAAAAACATTCGTAATACAAGTTTTACGACATCAAAAAAAAGCGAGCATGTTAATGTACTAATTTTACTATGTGATTTTATATTCAAATATATCAAACCATTAACAAGCATGGCGGTACGCATAAGGTTTGCTTTGATGAAAAAAAATACATTGCCGCCGATTTGGTGGCGGCTCACTAAGGCGAAACATTTTGAAAAGAGGTTCAAAAAAGAATTACAAGAAACGGGTCAATTATTCTTGGAGGAGAACTTAAAAAAAGTGACAAATTATGACAATTGAAAAAAAATTTGATGAACAGGTTAAGGAAGGAACAAGATTTAATTTTGGGAAAAATTGGAACGCCTTTTTAGCAAATTTGGATGATGAACGCATTCGTGTTGCAGAAGATTCTCTGAAGGAAATGTTGGAATGTGAAGGCTTGGAAAATGAGACTTTTCTGGATATAGGTTGCGGAAGTGGCTTGTTTAGCCTTGCAGCGCGCAATCTGAATGCAGAGGTATACTCTATGGATTTTGACCCAAATTCGGTAGCATGTGCCAGGTATTTGAAAGAAAAATATCACCCGAAATCTATATGGAAAATAGAGGAAGGTTCTGTATTGGATGCGGAGTATATTGGGTCATTGGGCAAACACGATGTGGTTTATTCGTGGGGAGTTTTGCACCATACAGGAAATATGATGCTTGCGCTGGAGAATGCAACATTGCCTGTGAAGTCTGGTGGAAAGTTATTCATCGGGATATATAATGACGGCAGACTATCGAAATTCTGGTTGAGGGTCAAAAAAATATATAATAAAAATATTTTAGGTAAAGCACTGATTGTTTCTGTATTTGTACCCTATTATTTCATGCGAAACTTTTTACCGGATATTTTTAGATTAAAAAATCCCTTCAAAAGATACGAGGAATACAAACAGAGAAGAGGAATGTCTATTGTACACGATTGGTATGATTGGTTGGGGGGTTTGCCTTTTGAAGTGGCTACGCCTGAGTTGATTGTTGATTTTTATAAAGAAAGAGGTTTTCAACTGGAAAAAATCAGGGTGGTCAATACAAAGGGAATTAATGAGTTTGTATTTCGTAGAAAATAAGAGCATCCGCAGAGCGATGCGGTATATTTGGCTTATCAAAGCGAGATTTTGATGGATTTGTATGTAAGTTCTCAATGAATGAATTTTGAATGAAAGAATGAATGAATCAAGAAGTTTTAATCTTGTGATTTTTAGATAATATTTACTGGTTTTAGTGGAAAATGATTCATTCATTCAAAATTCATTCACTCATTCATTGAGAATTTACATTTGTATCTATTCAAGTTGTGCTAAATTTCACGAGGCTTATTGAATTATAGAAAAAATTATGTGTGGAATCGCCGGTTATATTGATTTTAATAAGAGATTGGAATTGGATACGCTTCGGGCGATGACCAATTCGCTGGAGCATCGGGGTCCTGATGATAAGGATTATCAGGTTTGGCATACGCCTTTTGCACATCTTGGGATGGGACATCGCAGATTGTCGATTATTGACCTTTCCGAAGGGGCGCGACAGCCTATGCGTTATCGACATCTGCATATCGTTTTTAATGGGGAGGTTTATAATTATCGAGAGATAAAAAAGGAGCTGTTGCAGCTTGGGCATAAATTTGAAACGGATTCGGATACCGAAGTTGTTTTGGCGGCTATATTGGAGTGGGGAATGGCGGCTTTGGAACGTTTTATCGGGATGTTTGCTTTTTTGCTATACGATGAATCCAAAAATAAAATGTATGCGGTAAGGGATCGTGCGGGCGTGAAGCCTTTATACATTTATCAGAAAAATAGACAGATTTTGTTTGCTTCCGAATTGAAGGCGTTTCATGAAGTGGAGGGTTTTGAGAAGGAGTTGAATTATGATGCTTTGGGCTGTTATTTTCAGATGACGTATATCATCGGGGAGCAGTGTATTTTTAAGAATTGTAAAAAGGTGAAGCCAGGGTATTATTTGGAAATTGACTTGGCTACGGAGCGTTGTGAGGAGCATAAATATTGGGACGTGGTGGATTATTATAATCTGCCGAAATTGAAACTTTCGGAAGCGGATATTATGAGCCAGATGGAGGAGCTGATGACCTCTGCGTTTGAATATAGAATGGTGTCGGATGTGCCTGTGGGCGTGTTTTTGAGTGGCGGTTATGATAGTTCGGCGGTGACGGCTATTTTGCAAAAAAACAGTACACAAAAAATTAATACCTTTACAATTGGTTTTCACGAAAGCCAATTTAATGAGGCGACTTATGCAAAGGAAGTCGCGGCGCATTTGGGAACTAATCATACGGAGTATTATTGTACGGCAAAGGAGGCACTGGAGACTTTGCCGAAGTTGGCGAAGTATTATGATGAGCCTTTTGGCGATAGTTCGGCGATTCCGACGATGTTGGTGAGTCAGATTGCTCGACAATCTGTGACGGTGGCACTTTCGGCAGATGGCGGCGATGAAATTTTTGCGGGTTATAGTCGTTATGTACGCTTTATGAAGCGGCAGCAGCAGATGAAAAAAATACCCGGAATATTGCATTCGCCGATTGCTTATTTGTCGGGGGCTTTTGCTCAAAATATGGGCGGCGGCACCGATGTGCTCAATCGCCCGATGGTTCAGAAAGCCAATAAGATACAAGAGTTGTTTAGGGATTACGACGATATGGCGTCGTTCAAATTGCAACGACAGGCGATGTCTGACCGGGCGTTGCGGTCTTTGTTGTCCGTTCCGTTCAAAAATTTGGAAACGCCTTATGATAAACACGGTTTGAAGGATAAAGATGATATTCTGAATAATATCCTCGCGCTGGATTATAAGTCGTATTTGACAGATGATATTTTGGTAAAAACAGACCGCGCCACGATGTCGGTTGCTTTGGAAGGCAGAGAACCTTTTTTGGATCAGCGCATCATAGAATTGGCAGCACGACTACCTTCGAGCGAGAAGTATAAAAACGGGGTGTTGAAATATACACTCAAAAATATTACGCATAAATACCTACCCCGAGAGATGATGGAGCGTCCCAAAAAGGGCTTTAGTGTGCCGATTATGGGTTGGTTGAAGCGAGATCTGCGGCATTTTATTACGGATTACATCAATGAAGACACCTTGCGTGAAGTGGGCATATTCAATACAGAATTGGTGATGAGAGAACGCGATAATTTTTTTAAAAGTGATAGGGATGAACACATCTGGCTTTGGTTGGTCTTGGTGTATATATTGTGGTATAAGGAGTGGATGTGATATTGGGTGACTGGGAAATTGGGTAACTGGGTAACTGGGTAATTAGTTGACGGGTAAAATATTTTGCAAAGCAAAATATTTTACCAAATTACCAAATTACCAAATTACCAAATTACCAAATTACCCAACCTGAATTTTAAAAATAAGTATGACTGAAAAATCGACATGGCTGGCGAAAGGTATGATTAAAAAATCGACATTGCTGGCGATTAGTTTTTATGTGATGGCAGCCATTATATTTTCTAATATCAATGGCTTAGTATATTCGTTGTATAGCATCGCCGCTCCTTTTTCGTCTTTTATACTTGTATCTTGTCTGACTATCACTTTCTTCCTGTTTAGATATGAACGAATAACACTACCTCATCATTTATTCAATTTTACCATTATTGGCTATTTCGTCATTGGGGGGATTATGTGGTGTTTTTTTAGTCATTTACATAATCCCAATGTACCGTATTACCATGTATTTCGAAAACAGGCACCTGCACTACTACTGCTATATGCCTTTTACAAATATGTAGTATATGAAGGAAATCGTAATGGGCTTGGAAACCTGTTGGTTTTTATTACAATATTTGCTTTTTTAATTACGTTGACTATACCTTTTGGTGAGCTTATTGGTCTGAAAAAATTCCTTATCTACGAATCAAAATCAAGACAATCCGGTGTATTTGCAAGCCCAAATAAAGCTGGTGAACATATCAATTATACGATGGCACTGGTACTATTTCTTACCATCAATAGTAAGCGTTGGTCGTGGTTGTTTATTGCACTACTGCCTATGGTACTTTATAGTACCCTTCTGACCTTCTCAAAATCAGCCATTATATCTGCTTTGCTCTTAATTGTATTTTTTCTTTTTGTCAATGTAAGAGGATATACCAAACTAGGAAAAAGCCGACGACGAAAACTCGGTATATTATTGATACTGGTCTTTGGGGTAGTTATTTATTCTATACCCATTATTACTGAGTTTGTCAGCAAACTCAACACCCAGCAAATGGCAAGACTCACGCAGGTTCAGGGGCTTCTACAAGGTCGTGTAGATTCCGAAACAACGACCCAACGCTCCAGTTTATGGGAAACAGGCTTTGGAATTATCAAAGAATTTCCAATTACCGGACACGGCTTTGGTTCTTTTAGCGAACTACCAGGGGGAAGCCTCGGCATACACAATACCTACTTGATGATTTTGGGAGAATCCGGTATATTCCCATTCATACTATTTATGAGTTTTATTGTATTGCTGTATTATAGGTCATTTTTCTGGGTACGTGATCCGGGCTACCAATTTCTGGCGGTTTCTTTATGTATTATCATTACCATTCAGGTGTACATGACCGGCAACGGTGGAATCAAAACCAGCGAAACACTGGCTATGACAGGTATTCTACTGGCTATTTTGAAATTGATGAAAGGCAAACTCGTCCATCACGCCCTCTCCAAACCCAAACGGAGAATACTATGGTGGCAATCCTTCCATGAAAGCATAGGAACGAATAAGCGCAAGGACTAAGCTCGATTTTGGGAACTGGGTGACTGGGGAACTGGGTGACTGGAAAATTAGGTAATTAGTTGATGGGTAAAATATTTTGCTTTGCAAAATATTTTCCCCAATTCCCCAATTCCCCAATTCCCCAATTCCCCAATTCCCCAATTCCCCAATTCCCCAATTCCCCAATTCCCCAATTACCCAATTACCCAATTACCCAATTACCCAATTACCCAATTACCCAATTACCCAATTCCCGACCAAAAGTATCCGTAACCAATGCTATTTAACTCAATCGAATTTGCTATATTCCTACCGCTTGTCTTTTTGCTTTACTGGTATGTATTTAGCAAAAACTTGCGCGTGCAAAACCTGCTCATACTCGCAATAAGTTACTTCTTTTATGGCTGGTGGGATTGGCGGTTTTTATCCTTGATAGCCTTTAGTTCGACGATAGACTACCTAGTCGGACTTCAGATGGGAAAGGCAGAAAAACAATCAAGAAGAAAACTACTTCTGGCGATTAGTTTGTTTGTCAACTTGGGGATGTTAGGCTTCTTCAAATACTACAATTTTTTCGTAGAATCATTCGTCGAGTCATTTTCACTCCTTTCTATCAACTTGAATGTAAGCACTTTACGTGTTATACTGCCTGTTGGTATCAGCTTTTACACCTTTCAAACGCTGAGTTATTCGATTGATATTTTTCGCCGAAAATTAGAACCCACTAAAGATGCGGTCGCTTTCTTTGCCTTTGTCAGTTTCTTTCCCCAATTGGTCGCCGGACCTATCGAACGCGCTTCAAACCTACTCCCCCAATTCTTTGAAAAACGTATAATGACCGCCCGAAACCTTGCCATAGGTTCGAGACTTATTGTGTGGGGAATGTTCAAAAAAGTATGTGTAGCCGACAATTTGGCGGTATTCGTCAATCAAGTATATGGCGCACCCGACCAATATACAGGCTTGGTGTGTGTCGTGGCTACCGTATTTTTTGCTTTTCAAATATATTGCGATTTTAGCGGATATTCCGATATTGCAATAGGTACAGCACGACTACTGGGATTTCGATTGATGACCAATTTCCGAACGCCGTATTTCTCCCAATCCATTAGAGAATTTTGGGGACGCTGGCACATTTCGCTATCTACTTGGTTTCGCGATTACGTGTACATACCACTCGGCGGTAGCCGCGTAGGGGTATTGAAATGGCAAAGAAATCTCATCATAACATTCTTGGTGTCAGGGCTTTGGCATGGTGCCAACTGGACATTTGTTGTATGGGGCGGCATTCACGGTATTGCCAACTCTATTGAGGCATTGAATAGGAAATATGGTGTTTTAAAATTTAATATTCCTTTTATTAACTTTTTATATACCTTTACAATCGTCTGTATAAGTTGGGTGTTTTTTCGAGCAAATAACGTCAGCGAAGCATTTGCATTCATCCAAAATATGTTTGTTCCTACGATAGCCGGCATCCAAAATGTTGTAGCACCCTACAAACTATTGGTGATGGTCAGTATGCTCGGATTGATGTTGTTTTTTGAAATCGTTCCACATTTCAATTTCTTTAGAAAGCAAATTTGGAAACATAGAGCCATCCGTTGGTCATTTTACTATCTATTGATCATCTTATTATTTGTATTTGGAAGAACCTCTGATACCCAATTCATTTACTTTCAATTTTAAATTTGACATCATAACATGAAAAGACTCCTCATTTTTACGAGCATACTCCTCATATTGATATTTATTTTCGGTGAAGTATTTCGAGGATTGGCACTAAAATTTGACCCCAATGAACCCAAAGCAATTGATGTAATAAATTTAAAAAACAATGACTATGACATCATATTCATGGGCAATTCCGTCACTCAGCAAGGCATCAACCCTGCAATAATTGACAGCCTATTGGGAGCAAATAGCTATAATATGGCGATGGGCGGCGGCTCTATCTACGAAAACGAATTGATGTTACGCAACTACCTCATTTCCAATAAAAAACCAAAATTATTGGTTTACGGTATGTTTGTCAATGAAGTTAGTTGGGGAGGAAGTTTGCGTCCTACTTTTCGTTATAATTTTGATAAAAGCATCCGAAAACGCTATAAAGACCATAAAAAAAACACCTCCAAAACGCGCGACCTGACTACTCACCTCAACATCATCCCTTTATACAGGTACCGTGTCGCACTCGAACACGCTTTGAAATTCATCATTGACCCCAAAGGCAGAAATTACACCTACTACAAAGGGTTTTTACGAACAAAAGTTACCAAAAAAGTACCTGAAACATTGCTCAAACACCAAGCCGGTATCAATGAAGATAGCTACCGTAATTTCATGGATTTTGCCAAATCCAAAGGCATCAAAACATTAGTCATCGAATTGCCCAACTCAAAATCTTTCAATGAAGCCACTACGGGTCGCGATGCTGTTTTACAAATCATCAAAACTGAAAGTGACGATGGATTTATTTCTTTTAATGATAATGTAGAACAATATACGCCTGAAATGTGGGTAGGTGTCAACCATTTTAATATTAAAGGAGCAGATAAATTTAGCGCGATACTTGCTGATGCACTTCGAGGTTATTATAATAAGGGAAGACGAAAGAAATTAAATTTAAAATAAAATGCAAATTAACATAAATTATTGATAATGAGCGATTTACCTAATTGCCCAAAGTCCAAAGGTACTGTCTTAAAAAGCAAGTAAATTACCAAAAAAAATAATTTTCAGCAAAACGCAAGTAACAATATAACAAATGCAAAACTGGTCAAAAAACATTCTAATATATAGCATAAGCTCCTTTATGCTCCTGTTCAATTGGCATTGCAAAACAAAAAAGCCATCCACCAATAATATGGTAGAATCCACAGGATTTAAAGAAAAACAATATAGGGTTGAAAAAGACCAATTTCTGCAAAGTGAGTATCTTTGTGATTTATCTCCGCTCGAAACATTAAAAAAATATAAGCCGAACAAAAAACACACTGACCTCAAGGTTATTGACATCAACTCACCAAGTGGCTGCAAAAGTTGGACAGATTGCGGCATCAATTCCAACCAATACCGACATTTTCTCATCATGCCCGGCGATTACAGAAAATGGGGTGTGCTGAAACTTCGCAAAACAGACAAATCTGGCGAAGCGCGTATCATTACGTACTACAATCCGGCACAAGCCAACTCCTTCAACGTACAATTACCAATTCATACAACACCAAATGCGGATAAACACGTCATACTCGAAGCATTTGATATTGTAGATGCAGACCGTTGGATACTCAATGGACTCACATTCAGCGGTACATCTCAAAAAGGTAAAAACAGAAAAGGCGGCAGGTATAATCGACTCGCAGCCTATGCCAATCACAATATCATCAATCGTTGTCTTATTCAAAACATTGTTGGTGATGCTGCTGGTATTCGTATCAGCTTTAGCCATTATAATTGCATCCAAAACAGCATTATTCGTGACCTCATCGGAAGCGACCAAGTTGGTGTACTTCTCAAAGGTGAAAAAGACAAAGCCATCGGCAACAGAATCATCAATAACGAAATTTATAATTGTAATGACGGCATACAACTCACTTATTCTACAGCTTATGGTGAAAAGGGCTATCTTTCTGGTACGATTATCGAAAATAACGACATTTACATTACCCAAAAATCATACAGCAAACGTAAAAGTGGTTTTGCCTGCGCCGAAAACGCCATTGACATAAAAATAGGAGGCCAATCTGCTTTGTCAAAAGATGTGGTAAAAATTCTCAAAAATAGAATATGGGGTTTCAGACCAACCGATACCTCCTGCGGTGGGTCGGGCAGTTTGGGTAGGGGTATCGTAATGCACATCAAAGCCAACAATATTATTCTAAAAGATAATGTTTTCTTCGACCTTCCTGCCGGAATTAATGTCTCAAATAAAGGACTGCCAACGCCTCGCGTAGCTATCCTCAACAATCTTTTTTTCGACATCAAAAAATACGATAAAAACCTCAAACAAGCACCTGCGATTAGTGCGAGCATAGATGCAGATATATATTATAACACCATCAAAGGAAGCGAGACTTCCATCGTAGTACAACGCAATTCTGCCAGCCGTATACAGTGCAATACGATTATTGGAGTCCCACAAAATTTTGCATGGAGTAAAAACAAAAAAGGCTGGGCGGCACTCAACGCATGGTATGCTTGCGAACTACATCCGCGAGGCGTATATTCGCATGATGCCAAACGAAATATCGTAGAAAGTCGCACCAATACTAAAGATTTTGGTGATTTTATTTTTTATAGAAAACGCTGGACAGGACCACAAAAAATGATAGTAAAAAACGTTTTCCCAAACAATCAAAAACAAATGAAACGCATATCGCAAGGGAATATCAATTGCAGCGAAGGCGGCACTGGCAATAGGTGGTGGACAAAATGTATTGATTAATCAGTCGATAGTCTATAGTCCTTGGTAGGTTTAAGTTCAATAATCAATTTATTTTCAACGAGTTGGGGAAGACGAAAAAAATAATCTACCCGTCTGAATTGTTCTTTTTCTTATATGTTTCACTAAATCTTCCTTATCCCGAATCAAGTACGGGACAGGCTGTAGCTCAGCTATGCGCGTCAAATTTAGCCAAACATATAAAAAAAATAACTTCTTCATTTGGGGTAGATTATTTTCTTCCTCTTCCCTTATCAAATATAGAAGTGTCGCTTAGTAAAAAATGCAGCAGAAAAAAAGACTTTTAATCATTGTTCCTCATTTACGCGAGGGAGGCGCACAAAAATCGGCGGCAAGGCTCTCTGAGTTGATGGCAGATAGGTTTGAAGTGTATATCGTTACCTTCTTTTCCGAAGAATTATTTCCTACGGCGTATGCTTATAAAGGGGAATTGACGACGATTAATCAAGGCACTTCAAAGTCTATTTTTGACAAAATTCGGAATACGATAGAGCGTAGGCGTTTTTTAAAGCGATTGAAAAAAGAAAAAAATATTAATATCGCGGTGAGCTATATGCACGCAGCGCATACCGCCAATATACTCAGCAAAACGAACGAACGCACCATTATTTCGCTGCGTACTTTGCTGTCAAAAAATGTAAAAAGTCGGATAGAAGCACTGACTATCAGGAGGCTTTATCGCAAAGCGGACTTAGTGGCAGCACAAAACGAACGCGCCCGCTACGATGCGGTTACGAATTTTAATATCTCACAAAATCAAACAACCGTCATTCCGAATTTTTATAATTTTAAAACGATAGAACAAAATTATAACGAACCGCTACCCGATAATTTTCCACCGACAGCGGCGTATCAGATTTTTATACAAGTTGGAAGATTGGATAAAGCGAAAGGGCAATGGCATTTACTGCGAATTTTTAAGGAAGTTTTGGTGGCATTTCCGCAGGCGCGATTGCTGATTGCCGGAGAAGGGGAGCTGCGAAGTTTCCTCAAACAATACGCCGACGAACTCCGGCTGAAGGTACAAGATTTGGCAGAAAACTCGGATAAAACTCCTGATTTTGAGCAGCATCAAGTCGTTTTGTTAGGATTTATTAAAAACCCTTATCAATACTATCCGATTAGTGATTTATTTCTGTTTACGAGTCTTTATGAAGGCTTCCCTAATGCTTTGGCAGAAGCTATGATATGTGCTTTGCCGGTGCTAAGTGCCGATTGTGCGACAGGTCCGCGAGAGCTTATCGCGCCCAACGAAAGTGCGCTTACGGATTATCCTTTTGTTACAGATTACGGTGTACTTTTTCCGCCTTTTGATAGTGAAATTCCTAACGCGAAGGCAGCAATATTAGCGGAAGAGCAATTGTGGATAACAGCCATTAAAAAGTATTTGGTACAGCCCGAACTTATGACGCGAAAAGGCAAAGATGCACAAGAGAGAATGAAAGAATTTGACAAGGAAAACGTCAAAAAAATCTGGCTAAATGTGATGAAGCAAGCTCAATAACTCTGCATTGACCTCTTCGCTGTTAAATTTGCTAAATTTTTGACGCGCCGCATCGCTCATTGCCGGATAATTTTTTTCATCGAAATGCAAAATAGCTTCGTATAATTCGTCCACTGATTTTGGGGTGATAAGCAGACCGGTTTTTCCTTCGTCTACTATTTCGGGTATAGCTTTCCACCGCGTCGTGATGCAAGGTAAGCCCAAAGCATAGCCTTCAATAATAACACCCGGATAGCCCTCACCTTTCCAAAAAGTAGGCAAAATCAAAACATCATACTGTTGCAATATCCCGGCTACTTGCTCTTTCCGAAGTATGCCTTTGTAGATAGAAGCCTCCAAAGAATCGTATTTATTGTCAAGTATAGGTCCATAGAGATGCAGCTCGTAATCCTTATTCAGCCTTGCTTTGACGGCAAGTAACTGGTCTATGCCTTTTGATTTTTTTATCTGTCCGAGAAAAATAAATCGTTTGGAAAAAGAAGTTTTTTGAGTGTTGATGACGATAGGCTCACGGACATTGGGCAACCACTTTGTATTCGGATTATGGGGTTCAAAATAATTGACCAATATTTTGGTTTCCACAAATAAAACGTGGGCGTTTTTTATCACCCAAGCCAATACTTTTTTCTTTCGCCCTTCTGTCGCGTCGAAAGTTTCGGCAAGATTGCCGCCAAATACCCTGATGATAATTTTTTTATCAAAAATTTTGCCCAGCAAAATAAAGTAGGGAGCGACCCAACTTATCCCTCTGCCAGAAACATTAATCATAGTGACATCGGCGAATAGCAGTTTGAAAAAACCAAGGCAATACACACGTAAAATATCGGGAACTGAATATAACCTGAAATTAAACAAATTGGAGGTCAATAATGAGTGTTGCTGCTGATTTTCATTACAATAATCAACCAGATTTTTAAATAACATCGTAGCACCACCGATGCTATTTGGATATTTGTTGGGTAGCGAACCCACTAGCAAAATCTTATTTTTTTGTTTTGACATAGCCATTAGTTGTGGACGGAATTTTGAGAAACAACAAAGGAACAAATATACTCATACAAACACTATCTGTGCTTGTTTTAAGTTATTTTTCATTTTTTTCTTGCGGCAAAATGTACTAAGTGAAAGAAATTAAATAAATGTATATTCTTCGCGTCGTTATTTTTTCTTTAGACGAACCAAATTTGATGCGAATAACGGGTTATTTAAGCAGAATTTTGGTGAAGTATAAAGGAAAAAGAACAAGTCGAGAATATACATTTATTTTGTTTCTGATACTAAAGGGTAAATTTGTAACTTTACCAAGTTATTAACTAACGTTACGCAGTAACGTGTCCGCAGTCTATCCGACTCTAATAGCTATCGAATACGCGTACTCTAAAAATTAACTAAAGTGTATTTTTCTAATAATCAATGAGATAGGCAATTTAAGAAGATGTTCTATTATGAGATGCATTAGCATAGACACCGTTTGTAGCAAAAATTGACCAAAAATACATTAAGGTGCGTTAGCACCGACCCCGTTATTGCGTACAAACGGTGTCGCTCCTATGGAGCTTGGAAGATTTTGAGAACTATTTTACTACAAACGGAATCGGTACTACGTACCTTTGGGTTTTGAATTGTTTCATATAATTGACAACCAGTGTTTTATACTTTAGTTAAATTTTACCGCACGCGTATGTGATAGCTATCGGAGTCGGCAGTTGTATGCGATTATGTTTCACGACTGATAAACAGCGGACAATGGTTGTTCTGAGCTAAAACTCGATATTAATTCACCAATTTTTCCGTACTTTCGACAAAAGAATGAATCGTAGCATCCTCATCACAGGCGGGGCAGGATTTATAGGCAGCCATTTAGCCCAACGCCTACTCAATGAAAATTGGCGAGTAACCATCGTAGATAGTCTCGACCCGTTTTACGACTTGCGTATCAAGCACCGCAATCTCGAAATGTGCCGCGCTTATGGCGACCAATTTACCTTCCTTCAGCTCGATGTCACCAATCACGAAGCACTGACTCGCTCACTGACCGGTGACTACGAAGCCATCATACACCTTGCTGCCAAAACGGGGGTACGCCCTTCCGTTATCAACCCCCGGGTCTACTCGTTTGTCAACACACAAGGCACACAAAACATGCTCGAAATCGCTCGCGAGCGCAATATTCGTAAATTTATTTTTGCCTCTTCTAGCAGTATCTATGGGCTAAATACCAACCTTCCGTGGAGCGAAGAAGACCAAGATTTGCGCCCTGTCAGCCCCTACGCTTGCTCCAAACTTGCCTCCGAACTACTCGGTCATTCTTACAGCGAACTTTATGGCATACAGTTCATTGGCTTGCGGTTTTTCACCGTCTACGGTCCGCGCCAACGTCCTGATTTGGCGATACACAAATTTGCATTAAAGATACTCAGAGGTGAAGCACTACCCGTCTTTGGAAGCATGGATTCAGGGAGAGATTACACTTATATAGATGATGTTGTAAACGGAATTCGAGAGACTATTGACTATAACGACACGCTTTTTGAAGTCATCAATATCGGCAATAATAAGACCATCAGCATGGCTGAAATGATACAAACCCTCGAAGACACATTCAGTATAAAAGCCAACATCAAGCATCTCCCCGTTGCTGCTGGCGACCTCCCACTCACCTGTGCAAACATCGCAAAAGCCCACCGCCTACTCGCTTACGAGCCACAGACTTCCTTTAGCGAAGGCATCCGCTTGTTCAAAGAATGGTTAACCGAAGAAAAATCCGTGATTCGTTAATTTGTTATCCGTCAACCCGTCAATTTTGTTAACTCGTCTAAAAATCATCAAGACTTATCTTGTAATTATTTCATAATCCGAATAATTTATGTAAATTAGACTTTATTTATATAGATTTTTGATTCGCTTTAGAAATGAGGTATAAATAAGGGAAGAGGAAGAAAATAATCTACCCCAAATGAAGAAGTTATTTTTTTTTATATGTTTGGCTAAATTTGACGCGCATAGCCGAGCTACGTAAGTGAAAGAAATTATGATAAGTTCATTTGGCGAAATTTGTCCGATTACTTTGTTGGAGAACATCCAGCGTAGCTACGGCTATGCTGAATAACCTCCGCCTCGTACTCGAAAAAATTTTACTCAAAGCAACATATCATAATTAGATTGACTTACTACTAAGGAAGATTTAGTGAAACATATAAGAAAAAGAACAAGTCAAAATCTAAATTTATTTTTGCGTTGTTTCTTAATTTTATATTTAAATATAATTTATGCAAAGACGACAACAGTCTGGCTTCGGTACACGCTCTATCATGGGTATTGTATTTTTGGTACTCGCAGTCATGGCTATCATATTTATTGCGAAAAGTATTTTTACGATACTCTCTTGGCTAATGCCTGTGCTGATTATCGCAACACTAATTATTGACCATAAAGTAGTACTTGATTACGGAAAATGGATAGGCGGTTTGCTTAAAAATAACCTGCTTTATGGTATTGGTGCAGTATTATTTACCTTCTTTGCCAGTCCTGTTGTGGCGGTATATTTATTTGGAAAAGCGATGTTCAAACGCCAAGTCCGCAAAATGCGAACCACCGTCGAAGAACGACAACGCGGCACAACCACCGAATACGAAGAAGTCGAAGAAGACGATTTTGAATTTGAGCTCAAAGACGAAGAAGAAGTCATTCCACTCGAAATACCTAAAACAAGCACACGCCGCCTCCGAAAAGAAGATGACCGCAATTCGTATGACGACCTTTTTAATGATATATAGTTGGGGAATTAGGTAATTAGTAGATTGGGGAATTAGTGAAAGAAATTAAATAAATTGTTTCATAATGCGCCGTAATTTTTTCTTCTAAGGTCGCACTGAAATATAGCCATTTTTTAATTAATTAAAATTATTTTGTAATTTATTTATTATTAAAAATGAATTATTTATAAATATTTTTTATTGTAAAATAATTTAAAAATATCCTTATTTCAGTAGAACCTTCTAAAGAATTCAAAAAATCGTTGCATAGCTATAGCTACGGAACTATTTTTTGTGTTTTTTAGAAGGGAAAAGAACAAGCATAATGAAACAATTTATTTAATTTCTTTCACTTAAGGCGACCTTACTCACCAAGTAGTTTAGTGCAAATTTCCAATATTATTCAGACAATTTACCTGATAGGAGTGCTATTCATCAGCATCGCCTATATAGCTTTTATGTGGCGATATATTCGTGGATGGAGTGCTTTGCCTTTTTTTCAAAAAAATAAAAATTCCGATAATACGACTACAATCAGTGTCCTCATTCCTGCCCGAAATGAAGAGGAAAACATAGCTGCCACACTTCAAGCCGTCTTAGCACAAAACTATCCTTCGCAGCTCTACGAAATTATCGTCATTGATGATTTTTCTACGGATAAAACACCGCAGATTATTAATGAATTTTACGAAAAATACCCTAATGTAAAACTCATTCAATTAGCCGAATACATTGATGCAGAAAAAACACAATCTTTCAAAAAGAAAGCCATAGAGATTGGTGTGCAAAATTCTGGTAATCAATTAATTGTACAGACGGATGCCGATTGTATCATGGGTAAAGATTGGCTCAAAATTATCGCAGATTACTACGAACAACATCACCCCAAATTCATCGCAGCACCCGTTATTTTTTATGATGAAAAAAACACCTTCCAGTGCTTCCAATCGCTGGATTTTGTGGGTATGATGGGCGTAAATGGTGCGGGTATTTTCCGCAAATTTCACTACCTCTGCAATGGTGCAAACCTCGCCTACGAGCGCGAAGTATTCCTCGAAGTCAATGGCTTCCAAGGCATCGACCAACAAGCCTCCGGCGACGACCTCATGCTCCTCCAAAAAATCGCCAAACACCACCCCAGCGACATTGCTTTCCTCAAAAATACCGCCGCAGCCACCCATACGACACCCAAACGCACCTTGCGCGAGTTCATGCGGCAGCGCATCCGTTGGGCAACCAAAACTACGAACTACCCGGACAAAGGCGTGACCTTTACATGGGCATTGATTTGGTTGTTTTGCGTTAGTATTCCGATGAATTTATTGATGGGAATTTTCGTGCCGACGCTGCTATATTTCGGCTTAGTACAATTGGTCGCTAAAATTATATTGGATTATATTTTCCTCGCAAGCGTAGCCACTTCATTTGACCGTAAAGATTTAGTAAGAATGTCGGTATATATTCCGTCGATTTTTCTCGAATTGACTTATGTCATCGTGATTGGTTTATTGGGTTTATTTGTAAAAAAATATGAATGGAAAGGGCGGCGAGTGCAGTAGAAAGTACAAATGTCAAGCGCAAGTTCAATTTGATTCTATTGTAGATTGTAGATTGTCAATGAAGAGTTGGAAACTCTCTTGTCGCTTGGCGTATTTTTGAATGTCTTTTTTCTTGCGGAAGTTTTTCGCTAATTTTCGATAGTAAACATCGTCTTTTGCATCAATATAAAACCCTTCTTTCTGCGGTAAAACGGTATTCAAGGTATCAATGCAATTTACATTTTTTGCTGCTTTTTTGTCGGAAAAATAAACAGGCAATAACCAACATTCAATTTCATTGATGGCTATCGCAAAGATGATTCTATTTAAATATTCTCCATAAAATTCCTCACCAATCAGTTCCACAATTTTTACTCGAAAAGCATTTACTGTTTCTTTTCCGGTTAAATCTTTTAAGTCAATTCTGTATTTTTCACCCACACTATCACCACTCATAAAGTCGGTGTCTATTTGGATAACGATGAAATCATTTTGCGTAAATACGTCTTTAAAATCTTCGGATTCACAGTACTTTAATACTTTACTCCAACCGCCGGATTCGTCGGTTTTGGGGTGCAAGCGATTGATACGTAAATTAGGATTCTGTGTCCATGTGCTTAGTATCCTTTCTAAAAGAATCTGGTCAGTTTTTCCTTCACAGACTAAGCCAATACTATAATCAATTAAATGGGACATGAATTAAAATATTTTAGCTAAACCACCAAGATAACCTCTAATAAACGCCTCTGATGTACGAACAGGCTCTCTACCATCTACTTTTTGTAGCGGGCGTACTTTGTGGGCAAAAGTCTCATCATCAATATTGCGAGCTATCACAAATAATTTCTGCGTTTCATCTTTCAAATCAATACCATCAAGTAGTGCGGGATTATGTGCCGTAGCAATAAATTGTTTGTTATGTTCTTTAGCAATTTCGCTAAGTACCGTGATGAGTTTGTCGGCGAGTTTTGGGTTGAGACCGGCATCAATATTATCAATCGCAAAAAAGCCCGGCGTGTACGGACTCATAAACAAAGTGAAATAAAACAGCAATCGCAAGAAACCTTCGCTCGTACTGCTCTGGTCATAATATGCCAAATCTTCCAAGTATTTATCCTTGATATTCAATCGTTTTTCGGTAAACGTCAGGTCGTTGGGAATTTCAAAACCTAAAAAAGAATCAATCAATCGCAGTCGTTTACTGATTTTTTGGATAATATCAGGATGTTTTTTGTGGAGCAGTACAATATGCTTAAACAAACCCTCGCCGCGTATGCCGAGTGGCTTGATTTCGCCATCATCCTCAAAGCGTCGCAAACAACGATTTTCGGGGCGAAAGATGCAGTAAGAAAGCAGGTGATCGTCATCAAAGAGCTTTGCTATCGCTGTTCTATTTTTATAGTAATCTATGGCTTGTTCCTCAACTTGAGGTACGGCTTGCTCATAGCTAGCATAGGCGTGAAATTTACCGGATAGTGCCATCTCTGTACTCGTATCGTAAATGCGTCCCGTTTCTATATGGTCATTTTTTTTATTAAAAAAAATAACAGATGTTCTATCCTTATTTTGAGTAAATAAAGACGACATCAAATGTGCTTCGGTAATCCGTACCCCTCGCATTGCCAACAACACGTCGTTATATCCGCCGTCTGCCGCTACACTTCCCAATGCTATCGCCTCCAAAATATTCGTCTTCCCACAACCATTTTCGCCTATCAATACATTCACTCGCCCAAGTTCGAGGTCGAGTTCATTGATAGATTTAAAATTGGATATTTTTACTTTATGAATCATATAAAAGTTATAACGTTGGTCAAAGATAAAAAATTCCGACAACTAAAACCTCGCTAACTCGCTAACTCACAACCCGAATCACTCCCCCACAGGCGCGAGTCGTATCACCAAACCATTCATCTCCTCCCTCAGTGGCAACTGGCAGCCGAGCCGACTATTATCTTCCACAAAAAAGGCTTGGTCGAGCATATCCTCTTCATCTTCAGACATTTCTGGTAGTGCGTGGTCGGTTTCCACGTAGCAATGACACGAGGCACAAAGTGCCATCCCTCCGCAAGTACCTTCCACGGGCAGTTCCATTGCCTTGCAGATTTCCATCATATTAAAATTCATATCCGTTGGGGCTTCCGTTTTATGTGGTTTGCCTTCACGGTCTATTATCGTGACGTTTATTTCCATGTCAATGCAGATGAGTAAATGAGTGAATGAGTGAATATTTACCGATTCACTCATCTTTTTATTGTAAGGTTCTGCTGAAATAAGGATATTTTTAAATTATTTTATAATAAAAAATATTTATAAATAATTCATTTTTAATAATAAATAAATTACAAAATAATTTTAATTAATTAAAAAATGGCTGTATTTCAGTGCGACCTTGTAACGAAATGCAAAAATACGACTTTTTGTTTGAATTTATTTCGGATAAGTCCCCAATATATTATTCATTCTCCCCGTTTAATTTCAATAAATCAATACAACATCACACTTTGGTAAGCTGTTTGTATAATGGATAATAATTAATGATTAATGAAAGATTTTCGCATGGCGAAAATTAATACACTGTTTCACAAATTTATTTACTTTTTTGAGTATTTCTTTTAAAATGACTCTTCACCAAAAAATCCTTAAATACAGTGAGTATTCGCGTCATTTTTGATTCGATTCATTTCAAAATAAACGTCAAAAAATGTAAATAAATTTATAAAACAGTGTATTAAGTATCAGAAATTAAATAAATGTACATTCTTCACGTCGTTATTTGGGGTAGATTATTTTCTTCCTCTTCCCTAATTAACCATTCTTATTAATCATGGTTCTTTGACAAATTCCGTGATTGTTCGTTTTTCTGCCTCGCGATTGTTCGTCCCTTGCGTAAGGGATAGTAGGTGTTGTTTGAACGTAACGTAGCGATAGCGGAGTGGAGAGAGTGCCGGATAGCCCGACCCCCGACTGATAAGGAGGGGGATACGCCCAAATTTTCATTCACTTCACTGGATTTGTCAAAGAATTATAATCATTAATTGTCAACTATTAAACTTTATTTAGAAAAATTTTGTATGCAGCTAACTTTGTCTTTTTCCGATACTCTTCCCCTATTTTTCGCCCCGTACCGTAGGGTATGCAGCTCAAAATGAGGCTCGATTATCGAAAAAATACAAAAGTTCCATGTATACAAAATATTCCTAAATAAAGTCTGTTAATCATTAAAAAATATGAAGTATTTTTCATTCACCCTCTTAATTATTTTTTCCTTGTTTGTGTCGCCAATTTTCGCACAAAAAACGGTGGTCACGGGTACATTGACAGATGGTAAAACGGGCGAAACCCTGCCCTTTGCCAGTGTATACTTTACGGGAACAGTAGATGGGGTGACGACGGATTTGAACGGTTTTTACGAAATATCGACCACAAATATCGACCTCAATTCGGTGACCTACCATTACTTGGGTTATAAAGATAAAGACGTAAAAATCAAGCCTGGCACATCGCAGGTCATAGATGTCAAAATCAAACAAGAAGCCAGTTACGAACTCGAAGTTGCTGTCGTAAAAGCCAAACGAAAAGTCAAAAAAGACACCGCTGCGATTACTCTTTATCGCAATGTTATGAAAAATAAAGTCAACAATCGCTCAGATGAATTGGACTACTATTATTACGAAGATTATGCAAAAACCGAATTTGATTTATTTAACATAAAAGAAAAATTTACGAAACGTAAAATATTCAAACCCTTTAGGTTTGTATTCAACTATATAGATAGTACGGATGTAGGCAAACCCTTTTTACCGATGTTGTTAAAAGAGCGTTTGGCAGATGTTTATTATCGAAATAAACCACGAAAACGCAAGGAAATACTCAAAGCCACGCGTATGTCGGGGGTTCAAGATTTTGCCAAAGTAGATGCGGTAGATAGTGCAATACCGGACGCTAATATGTACGATAATATCATCGTGATTCAGGAAGAAGGTTTCATGAGTCCCTTTGCAAATGGTGCGCTGCCGACCTACAAATATTTTCTCGAAGATAGTATGATGATTGACGATAGGTGGTCATATAAACTCGAATTTACTCCGCGCCGTAGATCCGCCCTTGCTTTTACGGGCTATGCCTGGATAGATGCTGAGACTTTTGCCCTCAAATCCATGGATTTGTATCTGCTCGACCAAGCCAATCTCAATTTTGTGAGCGACCTCAAAATGCGACAAGAATTTGAGCGTATCGACGGGCATTGGTTCAAGATATTAGACCAAGTAGAAGTCTATATCAACCTCACCGAACGCAAGCGCGACATGAGTATGCGCGTGTTACGCACACTACATCGCGACAAGATAAAAATCAATGAAGCCTATCCCGACAGCATATTTACTGGCGATCCATTTGTCGGAGATTGGAACGCCTATAAACGAAACACTAAACAGTGGGATAGCCTACGCCCAATGGAGCTTTCGAAAACCGAAAGCGGCATTTATTATATGATAGATTCTTTGCAAAAAACACGTGCTTACAAAACGACGATGTGGATGGGGCATTTCTTCGGAACGGGTTTTGCGCGAGTAGGTCCGCTCGAATTTGGAAAATGGTACAACTTCTTTTCATGGAACGACCTCGAAGGAAATCGCTTTCGAATGGGGCTACGAAATAGCAAATTTGCCTTCAAACAAAAACTCGAACTCAACGCCTACGCTGCCTACGGCACAAAAGATAAATTGTGGAAATATTACGGCGGCTTCAAATACCACCTACCGCGTATCAATCAGCGTTGGCAATCCATCGGCGGACATTATCGAAAAGATTACTCCAATTTCAACTCCTATAGCCCCTGGGATTCGCATGATTATATCCTAAAGTCTATCTTTCGCGGACAAGGACAGCTTTTTGCCAATAGCCTCTATTTTCAGAAAGAAGGTAAAGTTTTCTACGAGAGAGAGTGGTTGCAGGGCTTCAAAACCAGTATTTCGGCAACCCACAAAACAGTCATGACTTGGCCCAGTACTACGACTTTTACCTCGCCCCGTACCGGCGAAGAATTTGTATCAGGTGCCAACCCGTTTCAGACCACCGAGTTTAATATTAGCGCAGATTGGAGTATTGGAATTCAGTTCAATAATAGCATCCGCAACGAGCGTAGGGTAGCTAATCGCGTCAAGGCGCATAAGCCTTATTTGTCGGCAAATTATACTTATAGTCCGCATGGATTTTTGGGGGGCGATTACGAATACCATCGGGTAGAATTGAGCCTCAAGCAACAACTGCGTTCGCGTATCGGGCGTACCTACTACCAAATCGAAGGCGGAAAAATCTTTGGTGAGTTGCCCTCTCCACTCTTTCGTATTCATAGCGGAAACGAATCGTATATGTATAACCGTTGGGCGTATAATATGATGAATGATAGAGAATACGGTGGCGATATGTGGGCGTCGGCTTGGTTGACACACCGTTTTCGCGGCTTGTTTTTTAACCTCATTCCGTGGAATGATTTTTTGCGATTGCGTAGCGTTGTGCATGGAAAAGTACTGTACAGCACCGTCAGTCCGGTCAATCGTATCAATCTGGAAGCCGCAAATACAGACGGTAATTTACAAGACCTCAATGACATATATGGGGAGATTGGTGTCGGTGTAGAAAATATCGGTCGATTTATCAAAGTCGATTTCATGTGGCGACTCACCCAACGCGATGAATTGCGTCCGGTAGGAAATGAAGTGAGCAAATTTGGAATTAAAATAGAATTTGCGCCGAGCTTTTAATACGTAAGGAGCGAGGCAAGTAAGGGATGATTGAATTTTTTAAGAATTAAATTTGTAAGAACAAGGTTCTTAAATTATCGAATAATGCGAAGTTATAAGAAGTCTTCATGACAAAATAATTTAATTCGTATTGTTATAAAAGCCCAAAGCCGCCAAAATATCCCCTTCCTCCAATTCAGGAAAATCATCAATAATTTCAGGGTGAGACATTCCTGCTGCCAGCCACGATAAAATGTCGTACACCGTAATCCGCATACCGCGAATACAGGGTTTACCGCCGCGTTTACCGGGTTCTATGGTGATTCTGTTTTTGTAATCTTGTTGTGTTGTCATAGTTCAAATGTAGTGGTTTTTAGTGATGAAAGCAAGTACGTTTCACGACACTTCCAGTTCGCGCCCTCGCGTATGTAGAGTTGAGCTAATGCGGAACGAGCTGGAAGCCGTCATTCTACGAAACACCCACTTCCTCCAACTCATAAAAAACATCTATAATTTTCGACGATGAAAGCAAATTGCCGACACGTAAAACGACGCTCTTGTGCCGACGAATGACGGCTTCCAGCTCGTTCCGCATTAGATTCGCGTCATATAGGCTCCTAAAGTCGGTGTTTTTTATTCTAAATAGTTGACAATCAATTTTTTAGAATGAAAAATAAAAAAACAAAAAGTCTGTTTTTTGAAAAAGGTGGTTTGTTATGTCTTCATTTTATAAGTACATTTGTGTATATCATTTAATTAAATAAAATCTAAATCATGAAATTACTTATTAAAATTACCTTGGCTTTGGGTGTATTATTTCTGTTTACTGCGAATGACCTTATGGCGCAGGATATGATTCATCTAAAGAATAAAACCGAAGCTGTTCAGGCAAAAGTCATTGAAGTTGGTTCGGTAGAAATCAAATACAGGATTTGGGAAGAAGCAACAGATGGAGTCGTGTATTTGGTCGAAAAGAGTGCGGTTGATAAAATAGAATTTGAAAATGGCAGAACTGAAGAGTTCGGTCAGGAGACGATAGACCAAGACAGCAATTTTACAGGACAGAAAAAACGAGTGCTTAAAATTTCTTTTATAGAGCCAATGTCAGGTTCTACTACCATTGCTTACGAGCAGAGCATGAGACCCGGACAAGGCTTGGAATTTAGAGCAACCATCGTTGGGGCAGGACTAAATAACGATAATAGAGAAGCAAGAGGTTTTATAGGAGCAGCTGCTTATAAATTTTATAGAAAGCCATCTTTTGTCACCTCTGACCTCAAGCGCAGACACGTCCTTCAAGGAGGATATTTCAAGCCGGAAGTCTTTGTTGGCAATACCAGTTATACCAATAATAGATTTCTATTTGATCCTATGGATGAAACAAGAGAAAGCTCAACAACAGGCGGTGTTTTGCTTAATTTTGGAAAACAGTGGATTGCAGGCGATGTCTTTGCAATAGACTTACATGCCGGCATTGGTTTTGGTAGCGGAGATAGCTATTTTGGTTATATCGTTGCAGAAAATAATATTGCACTTTCTTTCGGATTAGATATTGGATTTGCTTTTTAGAAGCGTGAAAATTAATACGTAAAACGACGCTTCCAGCTCGTTCCGCATTAGTTTTATGCGAATACGAGGGCAGGAAGCGTCGTTTTACTTTTCAAACAACACATCCATTCCCAAACTATTTCTCACCACGCCAGAGTATTTATTCGGCGCAATACCGTAGGTCGTGATGAACGTCAAAAACAAGGCTTTCTTGGTCTTGGTGGCTTGTCGGAACTCGGCGGATTTGTTGCGAAGATTCTCTGAATACTTTTTATCAATCGTAAAAGGGCTGACCGAAAATTTCATTTCACACAGATTAATCACTTGGTCTTTGCGGTCTATCACCAAGTCGATTTGCGCCTTTTTTGACTGCCACGTAGAGACGGACGTTTGCACGCCGCTAATGCCCAATGCCTTTTTTATTTGCGCGACATGATGCAGGCAAAGTATTTCAAAAGCATAGCCGCCCCAAACAAAAAAAGTGGGCGTATCAAGGCTATTGAGCCATAAATTTTCGTCATCTTCGTCCGTATTTTTGATAAATCGCAGGTAAAAAAGCGAGTAGAAATCCACCAATTGATACAAACCTTCTTTCTTTTTTTTGCCAAAAGTCTTATAACGGCGAATAAAATTACTTTCCTCCAATTCTTTCAAAATACGAGTCAAACCGCCGCCATCGGTGAGTTTGGTGCGTTGGATGATTTCATTTCGTGTGAGTCCTTTACCTTTCGTTGCCAATGCTTCGACTATCGTTAGGTGTCTTTCGTGTTTGTTGAAAACAGAAGCATACAAACTCTCGTACTCCAATCGAAAAGGGGCATCGGGATGAAAACACAAATCATTGATGTTTTGCATCGCGCTTTTTTCGGGGTCGATAAAATCCAAATAAAAAGGAATCCCGCCGAGTGTCATGTAGAGTAGCAGGGTTTGGTAGCGATTATAAACGGCATTTTTTTGATGTAGAAATGTTTCTGTTTCGCAGAGCGAAAAAGGGGCTAATTTGATGCGGTCGGTAATTCGATTGTGCAACCCGCCTTTGTTTTTCAGTAGCTTATTGAGCATCCACGAAGCCGCCGAACCACAGACAATCAGCACAATATCATCCTGCGCACTTGCCCAACTGTTCCAGAAATGCTCTAAGCCGGAAATAAATTTGGAATTGTGGGTATCCAGCCAGGGCAGTTCATCCAAGAACACGACTTTCTTATCTTTTTTGGGCAATTTTTCCAAAAAATCAGCCAACTGACGAAACGCCGAAAACCAATCTAACGGCAGTTCGGGTTCCCAATCTATGCCCAAAGCATGTTTGACCAAAGCGGCATGAAACTGACTGAGTTGCTGTTTCATAGAGACATTCGCCAAGCCGGTGTGTTGAAATGAAAAATCATCACCGTAGACTTTTCGTACTAAAAAAGTTTTCCCAACTCGCCGTCTACCATAGACCGCCACAAATTCTGATTTGCGTGATTTTAAATAAGATTTTAGCTTTTTGACTTCTTCTTTTCTACCAATTAAAGGATTCATATCTTTTTTATTTTGGCTGAAACTATACAAATATACACACTTTTAGCCAAAATAAAAATTCATTTTGGCTGTAAATGCTTAAAATAGACCACTTTCAGCCAAAATGAATCTTGAGTATTTTAAATGTCCTTAGAAATGGCTAACCGAAAAGTACTCTATCCGACTAAAAATTGGGTTCTTTGACAATTTTTGTATTTTCCTCCAATGTAGCTTTAGCCCATTGCAATAAATAGTTGAACGACAATGGGTTAAAACTACATTAGAGGAAGGGAGAGTCTTTTTTGCAAAAATTGTCAAAGAACCCAAATTTTTAATTCGTATTATGAAAAATGTTTTTAGTAAGATTAGGGGGAACGAAAGTTCATTTTAATAATACGTAATATATTGTCTTTTAGACTTTCGGGTAGTTTACTCGTCGGACATTTTTGAAATGTCCGACGACTCAAGTTTATCCTTCAATTTAAAAATCATATTACATAAATGACTTTTCGTTCGCCCTATTAGTAAGATAGAGTAATTGAAAAGTACAATTCATTACCTTCTCATCCCTAAGTAGCGCGACACAAGCCGGAGGCATTACGCTATGTTTCACAAAAAAGCCGCCTTGCCGAAAAATCGACAAGACGGTTAAATGTGTTTACTGTTTGGTTAGGGAAATTTAAGCATCTTAGTTTTTCACAAATTTTCTTGTGACAGTAGCATCGCCTGATACCAATCGTACAAAATAAAACCCTGCTGCCAATTCGCTGACATTCATTTCTACTTGTTGTGTATCATTTGCATTTTGTGTGTATCGTCCTAATGTTTTACCATTCATGTCAATGATAAATAATTCTGCGTCGGTCGCTTCTTCTAAAGTAAAAATAACCGTCATATTATCGTCTACAATATTCGGTTGTATTTCTAAGCCAGAAATAACACCATCAGAAATTTTCGCCTTCCAATCTTCAGTCGGTTGCAATAACTGGGCTACACCGCCGCTGATACAGAAATTAGTGGTTTCGGAAGTGCCGAACCTGCCACCGCCCGAAGCCAGTACCGTGCCATTGACATCGGTGAGGGTGTAGTCACCACAAGCCTCGGCTGCCAAGCGAGGCGACCCGTTGAATACGCCGCCAAGTCCGAGATTCGCAATATTGATACCTGTCAAAACTGTCGTAGTACGACGCGGACACATACCATCGTTGCCCGAATCCATGAAGGTCAGGTCATAACAACCATCAGCCAAACACGAAACATCCGGTAGTACAAGGTTTGAATTTGCCAATCCTGCGGCGTATACATTTCCGCCGGAAGAAGCAACTGTAGCACCACTTGCATCAGTGATTTCCCAACTGGTCTGAGTAGGTGCACCGTCGAAATTGATACTGAGGTCTACTCCTGCACAGCTTACGCCACTATCACACAGTAGATTGTTGTCGTTATCTTCGTAAATTTTAATATTTCTAAAATACGAGTTACCGTTGCCTGTTGCGTCATCATCAGCACTCAGGACGAGGTATTGGAATGTACCTGCTACGCCATTTGCCCCCAAGTCAATGACAAAAGTTTCCCAATTGCCGCTGCCTGTATAAATTGCATTATTAAAATCTCCGGCAAAGCCTTGGTTTCCATAAACTACCGCGCGTACATCAGGTGCAAACACCAAATCGTTATCGAATCCTACTTCGTGTATTTCGCCCTCTTGGGTACTTTTAAATTCAAATTCGAGTACCGTACTGGCAGTTATCGTATAATTTATTGTAGTTGCTTTCCAACCATTTGAAGTAATAAAAGCTGTTGCGCCTCCATCTTGAATCACACCTGTACCCTGATCATTGTCACCTGCATCATAACTGACGAGCGAGCTGGCATTGAAGTCAACCGCCGGACAATTTTCGGGCGGACAAGTCGCACAATCCGGTCCGCCACAATCGGCAGCCGTTTCATTTCCGTTGAGAATGCCATCATTACAAGTAGGGCATGCTGCGCAAATACCACCGCAATCTACGCCAGTTTCGCCATTGTTTTGAACACCATCAAGACAAGCCGCATCTTGTAATTTTAATAAAAATAAACCGCCTGTAGGACCTTTTATATCACTGACAGCGATTACACCGCTCGCAAAATATGGGTAATTACTCCAAGTTCCTGTAAAGGCAGAACTGTTGCTCGAAGGGTAAGTATCGAAATAAGCAAATTCGGTCAAACTTCCAGATGCAATATTTGAAACATCAAGTACACGCAAGCCCGAACGATAATTTGAGCAGTAAGCCAAATTGCCTTTGATATATAAATTGTGGTCAATTGAGGCATTAGTAGCTTCATAAAACCCTAAGTACGTTGGATTATCAAGATCGCGCACATCCCACATATAAGTGCGTGTATTATGCCCAAAGCCAGATTCGTCCAACTCGTCATTCATCAAATAATACTCATGGTCTTCTGTAAGCCAGCCCTGATGTGTATAACGTGAGCCATTATAGCCTGTTCGCGAAATTTGCGTCATGTCAGTTTTGTCCGATACATCTACTATCGTAAAAGTATCTTCATTGGAGTTAAAACAAATCTCTGTACCCTGATGCTGTGGGTCAGGTCCGATGTAATTGACACATTGTGCATCGTGCGTATAGCCATCCGAGCCAAAACATCCTGCAAATACCGGATTCGTTGGATTGCTGATATCTACAGCATACAAACCCTCGTTGCATTGTTGAGAACCAACTATATAAGCATAGCCAGAAGCTTCGTTGATGACAATATTATGTGCATTTCCAAAAGTTATACCCGAATTAGAACCATTAAAATAAGCGGTATTCGACCATGTTTGTGCAGTCGTTAGACCATCAAGTTGCGAAAGGTTGAAGACTTGCATACCGTGATTTCCTGCTTCACTAACAATAAAAGCGTGATTATTATGCACTTTTATATCACGCCAATCGCTGCTACTGGTTTGAGTGGAAAGTTTCCCGAGGTAAGTCGGGTTGATAGGGTCGGTGATGTTAAAAAAAGCCGTACCGTCGATAAGCCCCAAGATGACGTATTCATCGCCTGTATTTGGACTAGTCCAGCCCCAAATATCATTTGCCGATGAAGAACCCATCACAGAAAGTGGTGTGAATGACATTAAATCAATCCCATCACAGGGGTAACCCGCTGCCGAACCTCCGGCACAAGGTGTTTGTGCTTGTACTGCATAGCTCGTTAAAACAAGTATGAGCATACAACAAGCATTTTTTAAAAAATTCATCTGTTAGAATTGTTTGTATTTAGTTGAACGAAATAGTAAATTTTCAATGAATGAATAAATGAATCAAGAAATTTGCTTCTTTGACCTGATAATCAATCCCGATAGCTATCGCGATGGTTTTGGCGAAGCACTAAAGAAAGAGTTTATCGAAACAAATGACTGATTTGATGTGAGGTCAAGTTCATAAAACATTGGCTTTCAGGCAGAAAAAAATTTGAACATACTCTTACACCTCTCGCCGAACCACATCTCTAAATGCAGCTTCCAAATCCTCAAACTTAAACTCAAAATCAGTAGCGGAAATACGTTCGGGGATGACGCGACTGCCGTGTAGCACGGTGTCCGCCATTTCGCCCATCGCCAAACGCATCACAAAAGCGGGAGTAGGCACGAGCAATGCTTTTTTATCCAATGCTTTTGCCAATATTTTTATAAAACTTTTATTCGTAACCGGATTGGGAGCGGTGGCATTGTACACGCCTTTCATCGTATTATCTTCGATGGCTTTCGCAAACATTCGCGCCACATCATCTATATGAACCCAGGGGTAATACTGCGAACCATCGCCAAACCATGTCCCTGTATTTACCTTAAAACTCAACAAAATTTTGGGCAATGCGCCATCCAATACAGACAATACAATTCCAAGTCGGATGCGTACTGTACGGATACCCAAAACCTCAACTTTTTCGGTCGCCTGCTCCCACAACTTGCAGCTTTTTACCAGAAAACCGCTATCGCCTGCCGGTGATTGTTCGGTGATGATTTGGTCGCCTGTGTTGCCGTAATATCCTACGGCAGAGGCACTAATGAAAGATTTTGGTGAGAGGTCTGCTGCTTTGATTTTGCGGGCGAGCAGCTCGATACTCTTTACACGGCTGTCGATGATGTGCTGTTTTCGTTGCGCCGTCCAACGCTTACCAACGATGCTCGCACCTGCGAGGTGTACAATGTGGTCGGCTTGTGCGAGTGCTTCCGCATCCACAAAACCCTCGTCAATATTCCAATGATATGCAGGAAATTCGGCTTGCGAATTTGCCTTGCGACTAAGGTGACTGACTTCATGCCCGCTGTCGCGCAACATGCGACTGAGGTGCATTCCGACCAGACCTGTTCCTCCTGTAATAAGTATTTTCATATCTTGATGAATTGACGAGTTGTGGTGTTGACGAGTTGACGAATGCTTGTTTTTTTTGCGAAGCAAAAAATATTTCATCAATTAGACTTTATTTAGGAATATTTCTAAATAAAGTCTATTCATTAACTCGTCAATTCATCAACTCGTGCTTTAGTGAAAAGATGAGAATAAATTAGTCCAAGATGCGAAATATTTTTTTGTTAGACGAAATCATTTTTGAGGCGCATCCCGATAGCTATCGGATTAGCGTCAGGTTTAGTTATTCTTAACTTGTATTTTATTGATTAATAAATATTTACAAAGAATATTGAAATTAGAACGAGAACTAATCTCCCCCTTTGGAGGGGGTTGGGGGGTGGAAAAACAGTCAAGAGTCCACCCCCCAGCCCCCTCCAAAGGGGGAGATGTATCGTGCTTTCTTTTTCATTTTTTTTGTAAATAATTAATTACCAACGTTTTATTCATTAAAAAATGCTAAACCTGACGCCAATCCGATAGCTATCGGGACGCAACGAGGAAATGATGTTCCGATAGTTATCGGAAAACGAAAAAAGATACAGTATGGATTAAGTTATTCTTATCTTTTCACTCATCTAATTTCCAGTTCTACGCGACGATTTTTTGCTTTATTTTCGGGCGTATCATTGGGCGCGACAGGCTGCATAGAACCGTAACCAACAGACTGCAACAACATTCCATCAACACCTTTCTTGACGAGGTAATTTTTAACCGCTTCGGCGCGGCGTTCAGAAAGTTGTTGGTTGAAGGTTTCATCGCCTACATTATCTGTATGAGCTTTGATGACTACGCTGCGGCTGCCGCATTTTTTAGTAAATTTAGCTAAACGGTCTAACACTTTTCGAGTAGAAGTGTTCAACACAACGCTACCCGAATTAAAGAGAATCGCCTGTTCAAACTCACTTCTAAATTCATCGAAATATGCGCAATAATCAAAATCGACGGGTTCGATTTCTGACCGCGAAACACTCGTAACCGATAAGCCGAAACCACTCGGCGCACTAGTGGTAGCCGTAGCGGCAGGGTCAGTTTTGGTGACTACTTTCGTAACGGGTGCTTTGCTTGGGTCAAAACCTTTCGAGAGGCGTTCCATGCCGATAGCATCATAAGGGCAGCCACTATAAGCGGCTTTTCCGTAAGTGTTTGGGCAGGTATCTTTGCCATCGGCGATGCCGTCATTATCCGCATCCGGACAACCAGAGGCAGTGAAACTTCCTTTTGTATTGGGGCATTTGTCAAGTACATCGGGGATATTGTCGCCATCGCTATCTTCGGAGCTTACGACGAGTGCGTCACCCGTAGGGCAACCGTCTGTGCTGACATCGCCAAAAGTGTTGGGGCATTTGTCGTCGGCATCGCCTACACCGTCGTTGTCTTTGTCGAGACAACCGCCGAGATTGGCGTAGCCTCTCGTATTCGGACATTTGTCCACCGCATCGAGTATGCCGTCGCCGTCTGCATCAGGACAGCCGTTTGCGAGGGCATCGCCTTTGGTGTCGGGACATTTATCGGCAAAATCAGGCACGCCGTCCTTATCCGCATCAGCAGGTTTTTTGCTGAGGTTCATGTTACGCCCCGTAGTGCCGAGATGTATGGTGATACCGACCGAATGATGCAAGTAGTTGTTGGAGTCACTGACGCCATATTTGTAAGCAGATTCGGCGGTGAGATAAGCCGATTTGTTCAACCTTATATTTAATCCGGCGGCTAAAGGCGCGAAAATTCCCATCGTATCTACGCTGAAATTTGGTCCGATACCCGCACGCAAATAAGGCGCGAATAACGAGTTTTTACCAAATAAATACCCATTATTTAATTTATATTTTAGAAAAATATCACCATCATAAAAATTATCTCTTTCGAGACGGTTTTCATTATTATTGGAAGCCGTCACGGGCGTGCGTATCACAGCAAGCGTACCATCAACGCCCAAATCAAAGGACGCATTGAGGTAACGGGCAATGACGAAGCGTACGCCGGGTTCGTAATTTTCTGGTTCGAGTAGTGTGCCGGATTCATTGAGCGCATCAAAACTCAATGCACTTGGATAGACGCCCAAGCCCCATTTGGCTTCTTGTGTTTGGGCAAAAGAAAGCGCAGAAAGGCAGAGCAGCGAGAGGATGAAAACGATGTTTTTCATAATTTAACGTATTTTAACCGACAAAAATACCGAAAAACTTATTGATTTTCTGACTTTATGATTTTAGATTTATTGAGAATTTTTGGCGAAGTTATTTTTTATTTTTATAAATAAAAATAAGTTAATATTTATTTTATTGGTAGTTAATTAGTTGAAATAATTTTGTATAAAAAAAACTCGCCTTGCATTTTCGAAATGCAAGGCGAGTTTTTTTACAGACAAATCAAAAATAATATCACTTTATAAATCGTTCGGGAATATTTTCGTCAGGAAAGAAATATTTAACCGTTTGAAGATATTGAAATAAAATACGAAGGAAATTACTGTCTGTCCAATAAATGACTTTGAGTTTGGATTTACCAGACATCTTACCGACCCATTTCTTTGCAGATTTTGTCAGATGGCTATTCGACATGAAAGCGATGTAGTCTGCGTCTTCGGCAATCGCCCAATTGACTTTACTTGCGATGCTATCTACGCCAATACCGGATGTGTAGCGTTTACATTCTACAAACCATAATTCTTTGGTAGTGGTGATATTATCCGGTTCGATTCTATCGTGGTAAGCCTCTATATCTCTGCCCTCGTCTGCACCACCTTTTTTTATATTGCGGTTGTAAAATTCCATATCTTCCAAAAGGTGTTCGCAGAGGTCTTCAAATATTTCTACATCCATCTGATTGATGAGATTCTTCCAATAGACGAAACTTTTTGTAGTCATTTTCAGGCGGTAGGAGCAAGTGGGTAAATATTGTAGTATGGCAGGTATTCAGCGATAAGTTTTGCTTCAAATCGTCTTGCTTCAGGTTCGCCTATCATCTCATAACACATAAAGTATCGAACATTGGGTAAGGCATTTTCGGTAAGGTGTTGACTAAGGCTTTGCTGCAAGTCATCAGTTACGTCCACAAAAGTGATTGTTTTGTCCTCGCCCATGAGCAGATACACACCTGTAGTATTCGGAATTGTTTTAATCAATTCCGCATCCAATAAATGTATCCCCCATTTTTCTTTGATAACCATAATCGTTAATTTTGTTTTAATTCAAAATTATCATCATAAAGATAACGAAAAATTTGAACAGGAAGTTGCAAAACCGACAAGTTTATCTGATTGGTTGACACTTTTACATTTTACATTTTAAAAAAGTGTCAACTACTTTTATCATTTGGATGAACTTGTCCAAAACCTTCCTAAAATTTAGGGCTTGTATAATAGACTTTATTTAGAAAATTTTTGTATGCAGCTAATTTTGTCTTTTTCCGATACTCTTCCCCTATTTTTCGCTCCGTACCGTAGGGTATGCAGCTCAAAATGAGGCTCGATTATCGAAAAAATACAAAAATTCCATGCATACAAAAAATTCCTAAATAAAGTCTAATGCAGAATAAATTCTCCCGTAAAAAAAACTCAATCAAAATTTAACTCACCTTTTCATTTCCTCCAAATTCCCTTTAGCGAGGGCAAAGTCGGGAGCGATTTTGAGGGCTTGCTCAAAAAAAGTACGGGCTTCGGCTTGTTTGTCCAAATCTCTGGCAACGACACCTTGTATATTATAAACGGCGGCTTTGAGGGGGACGACTTGATTTTGTTTGTTGAAAGTGAGGTTGACTCGTGCGTTGCTGAGTCCTTTGTGTTGGTGGATAGCTTTGGCGGTGATGAGGCATTCTTGCAGGCGAATCATGCTGTATTGGGTGGTAGCAATTTCGTAGAGGTGATAAACGTTTTGGGTCAGTGGGTAGAGTTTTTCGTAAGCTTTGAGTGATTTTTTGGTGTCGCCGATGGCTTTGTACGAAAGGGCTTGAATTTTAAGCATCAAGGTATCGGTTGGATTGCTCGCAGTTTGTTGTTCACTGATTTTGATGGCTTGCGGGTAGGCTTTTTGCTGTACATAGAGGAGCACGAGCGAATCTCGCCAAACGCTTTCGGCAGTTTGTGTAGCGAGTATATCGTAAACTGCTTGGGTGGCTACTTTGTAATCACCGTTTTGCATGGCTTGCTGGTATACTTCTTTTTTGTATTGGGAAAATTCGGATTTAAAATCTTCCTGATTGCAGGCTAAAAAAGACAGACTTATGAAAAGTAATAAATAACGCATTGTTTTGACATTTAAATTCATGCTTGATTTTACGTAGATTCATGGTTTTGGGTTACATTTTTTCAACTCTTATTATCTTCATCTATAGAAATCCTTCATTCGTCTTTTTTTGTTTGATTTTTAATGAGTAATTTGCTCTTTCGCAGTTGCGACATATTGAATTTCTCTACAAATCAAACAAAGGAGGGCGACGCTATGTGCCTTTTTCGAGTTGGAGGATATTCGTTGTTAACAAAGAGTGCCGACGCTACGCGCCTAACAAAACGACAAATCAACGAATCACGAGTCAACGGATAAACGAATAACGAATAACGAATCAAGAACGACATGAATATATTAGAACTCAATCAAGTTGTCAAAACTTACGAAAATCACACCGCAGTAGATGGGGTAAGTTTTAATGTACCAAAGGGGCGGATTTTTGGGTTGTTGGGTCCGAATGGTGCGGGCAAAACTTCGCTTATTCGTATCATCACGACTATCACGCGAGCAGATGGCGGCACGGTATTATTCAATGGTGAATCACTTGGTTCGCGGCATCCGGAAGCCATCGGTTATATGCCCGAAGAACGTGGTTTGTACAAAAAAATGAAGGTGGGCGAACACCTCATTTACCTTGCCCGACTCAAGGGGCTTTCTGCCAAAACTGCTCAGTCGGAGATTGATTATTGGTTGGAAAAATTTGGTATCGCGGATTGGTGGAACAAAAAAATCGACGAACTTTCAAAGGGGATGCAGCAGAAAATCCAGTTTATCGCCACGGTGATTCACAAGCCCAATTTGCTGATACTCGATGAACCTTTTTCGGGACTCGACCCCGTGAATACCAACCTCATCAAAGACGAAATTTACCAACTCAATCAGCAAGGCACGAGCATCATTTTTTCTACACACCGCATGGAACAGGTAGAGGAAGTTTGTGAGGAAATTGTACTGATAAATAAGGGGAAAAATATTTTGAGTGGTTCGGTGAAAGAGGTGAAAGACCGCTTTAAGGAAAACCTATTTGAAGTTCAATTTGAAGGGGAACTACCGACGGCGATTGAGGAGAAATTTAGACTGAAAAAACGTAGTGGCAATTCATTAATCATTAAAATTAATGACGGCGATGATTCAAATGATATTTTACAATATTTAGTAAAAAATGATTTACACATTATTTCCTTCAAAGAAATTTTACCAACGCTAAATGAGATTTTCATCAAACAAGTTGGGAATTAATGATTAATGATTAATGAAAATCATTATCGCATTAAAACATTGTAGCATTAAAAAACACTCATTGAATATTATGGATAAATTGTGGCTCATCATAAAGCGCGAATACCTGACACGCGTCAAGACAAAGGCTTTTATTTTTACGACGCTATTGACGCCGATAGGTATGGCGGCTTTTCTGGCAATTGTGGTTTTGATTTTTAGTTACGATGGTGATAGTCAACGAATTGTACTAAAGGATGATTCTGGAATTTTTGCCGAAAAAAGCATTAAAGATTCCGAACGTGCCAAGTTTTTTATCCGCACAGAATCACTAGATGAATTGCTCGAAACCTACAAAGAAAAAAACTATAATGGCGTCATTCATATCCCTGCAAAAGCAGCGACGCCCGGCGATGAAGTCAGCGTAACCTACCACTCCGACGAGCAAATCAGCGCAACTACAAAGAGCTTTATCGAATCCAAAATGGCGAGTCGCATCAAGGATTTCAAAATCGAACAATCGGGCTACGACAAGAAAAAAATCGAAGCCTTTGCCACGAGCGTCCGCGTCAAAGAAAAAGGGACATCGGGCGAGGCAAAAGACAAAGGCGATAGGGCAAGCATTGCTACGGCATTGAGCCTCATTATAGGTTCGATAATGTTTATGGTCATTACTATATATGGACAAATGGTCATGCGTAGTGTCATGGAAGAAAAAGTAAGTCGCATCGTAGAAGTCATGATTTCGTCCATCAAACCCTTCCAACTCATGATGGGCAAACTCATCGGCGTAGGCGGCGTGGGTCTGACGCAACTATTGGCATGGGCGGTGCTGATTCCGGGCTTGATATTTTTGGTGAGTCTTATCATGCCTTTTATCATGGATCCACCAAATATAGATATGGGAGGTGTCGGCACAGAAATGGATATGGAAGACATGGAAAACAGAGGCATTCAATTCTTACAAACCGTAGGAGAAATGAATTGGTGGCAGATACTTCCTATCGCGATTTTGTGTTTTCTGGGTGGTTACTTTATATACTCTGCGCTGTATGCGGCGATTGGTTCGGCGATTGGCGACGACCTCGGCGAAGGACAATCCTTTGCCATACCAATTAGTATTTTGCAAGGTTTGGCATTTTATATCACCATCGCAGTCGTCCAAAACCCGAATAGCCCGATGGCGGTTTGGTCTTCAATGATTCCGTTTTTCGCGCCTATGGTACTACCCGCACGCATGGCTTTTGACCCACCATTGATACAAATCTTCTTTTCACTACTCATACTTTTTGCCTCTTCAGTACTGCTCGTTTGGCTTTCTGCGCGGATTTATCGCGTAGGCATCCTCATGTATGGCAAAAAAGTAACCGCTCGCGAACTCTGGAAATGGATATTTTATCGAGGCTAAACGTAACACAGGCTTCCAGCCTGAATCGCGTTTGTTCGACACGTTTGTTCGATGATTCTTTGACACTTTTTTTTGAAATGTAAAATGTAAAATGTAAAATAATAAATTTAAAATGTAAAAGTATCGACAGTACGCATGTGTTTTTTATATTTTATAATAAACTTAAAATCAGCTAAATATAAAAACAATGCGTTTGCCTCGCGTACAACAACTTTTATATTTTACATTTATTATTTTACATTATTTATAAATCAAGGTATTAGGGCGTATCCCTCTCCTTATCAGTCGAGGGTCGGGCTATCCGGCACTCTCTCCACTCCGCTATCGCTCCATTTCGTTCAGACAACACCTCCTATCCCTTACGCAAAAAACGAGCAATCAAGCGATTGGTCAAAGAAGCATCGACATAAGGTGTCGAACAAACGCGATTCAGGCTGGAAACCTGTGTTACTTCGACTCTGTACTGCGTTCCAACGACTATCAACTATAGACTGACAAACTAAAAAATCCCCACCAAAACCTTCACCGACAACATCAACGTAATCCCAATCACCAAACCCGCAACGACATTAATAAAAAGCGAATTAGTATACGTACCGAGCAATTTTTTTGAATTAGAAAGATACAACAAATACATCGCGATAAAGGGCAGCAAAAGTGCATTCGTAATTTGCGCGAATTTGATAATCAACACAGGTTTCAGCCCCGTCATCGCGACAAACACGCCAATTCCCAAAATCAACATCCACACCGCACGAAACTTCGCGTCTTTTTCGTTCTTCTCCCAACCAAACAAACCTTGCGCCGCATAAGCCGCCGCTATAGGCGCAGTCAATGTCGAACTCAAGCCGGCAGCCAACAAGCCCAAGCCCATTGCCCATTTTGCTGTCGCGCCAAAAAGCGGTTCGAGTTGTGCAGCGAGATCTTTGGCAGAACTCACCGACTCAACTGCGCCCTGCGAAGCCGCCGCCGTAATAATAATCAACATCGAAATCAAACCACCCAATAAAATCGCCACCGCATTTTCGATGCGAATATCGCGTATTGTGGCATCTGTACTCCATTTTTTAGAAATCGTAGAAGCATGTAAAAACAAATTATACGGAACCACCGTCGTACCAATCAAACCCATAATCAACAGAAAATGCTCATTGATACCCGACGGCACAAAGCCCCGAAAAATTGCCAAAAAATCGGGACGCACAATAACAGCCGTTGCCAAAAAACAAACGCTCATCAGAATAACGAGAAAAATCAAAGTCCGCTCAACCAATTTATATTTACCGAAAAAAAGCAGCAAAAAACTAAGCCCTCCCAGCAGCAAAGGCAGCAACTTCCATTCACCGACAATCAGGTGAAGCCCCAAAACGCCTCCGGCAATATTTCCGGCTTCATAAGCCGCATTTCCAATCAAAATCGCGCCAATCACCAAGAAAAACACCAGAAACCGCGCCGCACCTTTCGGAAACTGCGCATCAATCGCCTCCCCCAAACCCTTACGCGTCACAAAGCCCAATCGCGCCGACATTTCCTGCAAAATCATCGTAGCAGCAATCGAAAACAACATCGCCCACAAAAGCATATAACCCGTTTTCACACCAGCCATCGTACAAGTCGTCAACGTACCTGGTCCGATAAAAGCCGCCGCCACGAGTGTACTTGGTCCAAAATATTTTTTCATGATTTTTTGATTGAATTTTGAATGAATGAGTGAATGAATTTTGAATGAATGAGTGAATGAATTTTGAATGAATGAATCAAAAAATGGTTCTTTGATAATTTTTGCATTTTCCTCCAATGTGGCTTTAGACCATTGTAATAAGTAACTGAGCAGCAATGGGTTAAAACCACATTGGAAGAAGGACGAGTTTTTTTTGCAAAAATTTTCAAAGAACCCAAAAAATGAATGAATTTGAAAGGTAAGTAGTGGGACAAAAATATCCTTACTTTTTGACGGTTTCTTTTTCCGCTATTTTTACCTACAAAAATCCTTATCCCGAATCAAGTATGGGACAGGCTGTAGCGTAGGCTATGTGCGGTTTTTGTAAGAAAAAATATCGAAAAAATAACCACGTCAAAATTGTAAGCCTATTTTTGTCCCACTACTTAATACCATTATTCATTCATTCAAAATTCGCTCATTCATTCATTGCTTTAAAAGCATAGAGCGCGAAAGAAGCCAACCAATGTTGCCCTGCATAATCCCCATCCGTGATTTTATCGAGCGAATATTGGAGGTGCTTATCGGCGAGTTGCTTGGCATTTTCATTGCTTTGTAGCGAATATAAGCACCAAGCGCGAGAAAAATTCAAGCCATCCAGATGCACCAATTTACCATCCGAACGGTCAAGCACCTTGGCGGGTTCGAGGGCGATAGTACCGCTCGTCAATTCAGGCAAAAAATCAGCGAGCCAAGCCTCAAATTCTTTTTCCGAAAGCACTTTACGCATAATATCCGCTTCCTGCAAACAAGGCGACAAAAAATCATAACCACTTGGTTCCCATTCGATTGGACAGCCTTTATCATTAGCATAAAAACGAATTGCCGCCACACGAATCGCATCCGCCAGCGCAATATCGCCCACTTTTTGTGCATAATCGTAAGCGAAACTCAGCCCAAAAGCCGTATTCGTGTGTTCGCCTACTCGAATTGGGTAAACCAATTTCGGCAAATATTCAATATAAGCAGCCGAGATATAATCCGCCAGCGGCTGCAAATTAGCAAACCAAATCTTTGCGTCCGGATTGTCCCAAGTGTACAATTCCTCCTGCAACTTGAGCAACCACGCCCATCCGTAGGTACGTTCAAAAGACTTCGTATAGCGGTTCATCGAAAAATATGCGACCTCCTTTTCGATGTTTTCTTTCGTCAAATTCAAACGCAATTTCTGCCGCGCCGAATCTGCGGCTTCGAGATTCGGAAACTCCTTCATCAGATACACCAGCGACCAATGCCCATGCACCGCCGAATGCCAATCAAAACACCCATAAAACGCCGGATGATGCACCTGCGGCATATCATTATCTTCGGCTTTGGCTATCGTATGCCCCGATTTGTAGGGCAGCGGCTGCGTGATACATGACATCGGCAACTCCGCAAGTCGATTGGCTTCAGCAAGATCGAGTCGAATAGATGTTGATTCGATTTCAGGCATAAGTTTTGGTTTTTGATGATAAGTAGTACAGGTCGTGAAAATCAAGACGGCAAATAACACGGTGTATTTCATCGCGTAATTTAGGAATAAGAAATGACAAAAAGAACAGATGACAAAATTAGAGTGCAGGACAAATTTTTAATTCATTTGAGTGTGCCGCAAATCGGTGGTCGTATAAAATATCGAAAAAGTAGGTTAGGGAAGAAGAAGAAAATAATCTACCCGAATTGACGCAGCTATTTTTTCTATGTGTTTTCTCAAATTTGACGCGAATACTCCCTGTATTTAAGGAAGATTTGAGGAAACACATAGGAAAAATAGCAATTCAAACGGGTAGATTATTCTCTTCGTGTTCGCTAATATCAGCGGATATGCGATTGGATTTTTGGAATTTAAATTTTTTCCTATATCTTTGTACCTCAATGACGACATACATAAATACACATCATCACCATACAACAATTGCCTGATAGCAAGTGGTGTGGATGTATTGTATTATCATATAATTTAAAGCCTGCTAACTTGTATAGCGGGCTTTTTTTATTAAAACAAGTCCATAGTCGATAGACCATAGGCATTCGCGAGATTATTTTTTCGCGTAGCCAAAACGAGAAACTATGTAATACCGACTATGGACTATGGACTATCAACTATGGACTATCGGCTAAAACTGGCGATTCAGAAATCAGGACGCCTTAGCGACAAATCGAAAAAACTCATTAGCGAATGCGGTATTGAGGTAAAAGAAGGCAAAAACAAACTCATTGCGCCTTCCACCAATTTTCCGCTTGACCTCTTTTATCTCCGCGACGATGATATTCCAAAATACGTAGAAGACGGCACCGCCGATTTAGGTATTTTAGGTGAAAATGTATTGCTTGAAAAACAATCGAATGTCAATACGGTTATTCCTTTGGGTTTTTCCAAATGCCGTTTATCCCTGGCAATTCCTAAGGCTGACATCTATACCGATAGCAGTTATTTTCAAGGAAAAAAAGTAGCGACATCCTACCCCATCATTCTTGCTAAATATTTGACTGACAAAGGGGTACAAGCAGACATACATGAAATTAGCGGCTCTGTCGAGATCGCGCCGGGCATTGGTTTGGCAGATGGTGTTTGTGATATTGTTAGTTCGGGAAGTACCTTATTTAGCAATGGATTAAAGGAAGTCGAGGTCGTCATGCAATCGCAAGCGGTGATGGTTTCCAACAAAAAACTATCCCCCGAAAAACAAGCGATACTCGACAAATTACTCTTTCGCATCGCAGCCGTTCGACGTGCCGAAAATAGTAAATACATCCTCCTCAATGCCCCCGAAAATAAGGTAGACGACATCATCAAAGCACTGCCCGGAATGCGTAGCCCTACAGTATTGCCTCTTGCACAAAAGGGCTGGGTATCAATACATTCCGTCTTGATGGAAAGTGAATTTTGGGAAAAAATCGACGAACTCCGCGACGCAGGCGCAGAAGGAATTTTAGTCGTACCTATCGAAAAAATGATTTATTAATCGGGTTACGGGTTGCGAGTTGCGGGTTACGAGTTGCGGGTTAGAAAGTCTGTCATAACTCGCAACTCGTAACCCGTAACCCGGCTAACTCGCAACTCGCAACTATGCAATTGCATCTACATCCGCCCCGCGATACTTGGGAAAAAATCCTTCAGCGTCCGACCTTCGAGACGCAGCAATTGGAGGCAACTGTCAGCGATATTTTAAGTGAAATAAAAACGCGTGGCGACGAAGCAGTACGCGAATACACCAAAAAATTTGACCAAGTAAATTTGGATAATTTTCAGGTCGAAAAAGCTGAATTTGAGGAAGCGCGTCACTTGGTTTCACCCAAATTGAAGGCAGCATTGCTGATGGCAAAATCGAATATTACACGCTTTCACGAAGTGCAAAAAATGGATATTCAAGAAGTTGAAACGATGCCTGGCGTAAAATGCTGGCGCAAAAGCGTAGCTATCGGCAAGGTTGGTTTGTACATTCCGGGCGGTACTGCGCCTTTATTTTCTACCGTGCTGATGTTGGGGATTCCTGCTGCGATAGCGGGTTGTCGGGAGGTCGCGCTGTGTACGCCACCGCAAGCAGATGGCAAGGTCAACCCCGTTATTTTGTACGCCGCAGAACTGGTTGGCATCAAGACCGTATTCAAAATCGGTGGGGTGCAAGCGATTGGTTCGATGGCGTATGGCACAGAGAGTGTGCCGCGTGTGTACAAGATTTTCGGACCTGGAAATCAGTATGTTACTGTGGCAAAACAGTTGGTCAGTCGCGGCGGTGTGGCGATAGATATGCCCGCTGGACCTTCGGAGGTTTTGGTCGTGGCAGATGATACCGCAAAACCCGCTTTTGTTGCCGCCGACTTGCTTTCGCAAGCCGAACATGGCGTGGATAGTCAGGTAGTTTTAGTTTGTTTTAATGAAAAAATAGCGATGCAGGTGCAAGCCGAAATTGAGACGCAATTAGTCGCCCTCCCTCGTGCAGATATTGCACGCAAGGCATTGAAAAACAGCCATGCCGTCATCATTCAAACGGAATCCGAAGCCCTCGACCTCATCAACGAATACGCTCCCGAACACCTCATTATTGCGACCGCAAATGCAGATGATTTTGCAGAAAAAATAGAGAACGCAGGTTCGGTTTTTATCGGAAATTATACGCCCGAAGCGGTGGGGGATTATGCTTCCGGCACAAACCATACGTTGCCCACAAATGGCTATGCAACAGCGTACAGCGGCGTTTCTTTAGATACTTTTTTAAAGAAAATTACCTATCAAAAACTAACGAAAGAAGGTTTGGAAAATATCGGCGAAGCCGTCATGCAAATGGCAGCAGCCGAGCAATTGGAAGCGCATAAAAATGCGGTGGCAGTGCGTTTGGGAGACATTGGGTAATTGGGATATTAGGTAATTGGGTAATTATCGTCAGATACCAAGCATGGGATTAGTTCGCGTTTAATAATTCCTTCAAAGGTTCTGCTGAAATAAGGATATTTTTAAATTATTTTATAATAAAAAATATTTATAAATAATTCATTTTTAATTATAAATAAATTACAAAATAATTTTAATTAATTAAAAAATGGCTATATTTCAGTGCGACCTTCAAATCTTGCTTATTCATTGATGTGGCGGTTGCAAGTCCCTCATTAATTTCGATAGTACGAGCGAGAATATCCATGTTGCGCTCCAATTGGTCTTCGATGTTTTCGGCTTGCCACAGCCCACAAGCGATGGCATACGCACCATAACGTTGAATGGTTTGCAAGAGGTAATGAGTCAGTTCTTTTATGAATGTTTTTTCCTTTGGAATAGCTTGTTCATTCAAAATTAATTGGGTGGCAAGAATGGCAGTTTCCAATTTGACATCTTGCTCAAATAGTTGGGCAGTTAGTCTTAATTTGCCGGGCATCTCGCGGAGCATTTCTAAGGTTTCTTCATACAAATACCCACTTATATATTGCTCAAAATCAATGTATTGCGATTTTTTTTCAAGGGGAAAATTATTTATTTTAAAATATTTTTGACGGATAAAGAGTAGCGTGTCCGCGAGTTTTTGATGGGCGAAATCTTTGGAAGTCAGATGACTTTCAATGCCAATTTTTTTATTCAAATCATTCGCATAAAGCCATTTCACGAATAAAGTTCGCACATGAAATGTAGCAGCTTCAAGCCCTTCGAGACATTCTGAAAAAGACTTATTGGATATTCTGTACATCAAAGTATCGACTAAAATATCCACCTCCTTTTTCAGCGCATCATCCACCGCTTTTTTGTGGTGAATCGTTGAAATATGACTGATTAATAAATTGTAAATCATCTTGTTTTTCTATTTACAACTCAAATTACAATTAAAACATTGCAATCGCAAAAGAATACTTGTCGATTTAGAAAAAATATCTTGAATGCAATGGAACTTGTTCCATTGGGAAAGTCATTAATTAGACTTTATTTAGGAATATTTTGTATACATGGAACTTTTGTATTTTTTCGATAATCGAGCCTCATTTTGAGCTGCATACCCTACGGTACGGGGCGAAAAATAGGGGAAGAGTATCGGAAAAAGACAAAGTTAGCTGCATACAAAATTTTTCTAAATAAAGTCTATTAATCATTAACCATTCACCATTAATCATTATGATACACCTTGTCCGTCCGAATATCTTAAAGTTAAAACCCTATGCTTCAGCCCGTAGTGAATTTAAAGGCGAAGGCAATTTTACGCTTTTGGATGCCAACGAAAATCCATATAATAACGGACTCAATCGCTATCCCGACCCGCTTCAATTGAAGTTAAAACAGCGTTTGAGTGAAATAAAAAATGTTGCTGCTGCGCAAATATTTTTGAGCAATGGCAGCGATGAAGCGATTGGCTTGATGATGACGGTTTTTTGCGAACCCGCACAAGATAATATCATCATTTTACCGCCGACTTTCGGGATGTATCGCGTGGCGGCAGATGTGGCGAATGTGGAGGTGCGCGAAGTGAGTTTGACGCCCGATTTTCAGCCGAATGTAGCTGCCATACTCGCGGCTGCGGACGAACATACGAAGGTGCTTTTTGTCTGTACGCCCAATAATCCGACGGGTAATTCGATGCAGCCAAAACGCATCCGCGAATTGCTTCAAAAATTTAAGGGAATTGTAGTCATAGATGAGGCATATATTGATTTTTCAGTAGAGGAAAGTTGTACAAATTGGCTTGATGAATTTCCGAATTTGATAGTCGCACAAACTTTCTCGAAAGGCTGGGGCATGGCAGGCGTTCGATTGGGGATGACCTTTACGAGTGAGGAAATTGTGGCTTATTTGAATAAGGTGAAAATGCCCTATAATGTCAATGAATTGACACAGTGGGTAGCCATGCAAGCCCTTGGAAATCAAGCCGAAATGCAGGGTCGAATACAAAACATTCTCGAAGAAAGAAAGAAACTGGAAGTGGCTTTGTCGGGTTTTTCATTTGTCAAAAAAATATTTCCGTCGGATACGAATTTTTTATTAGTACAAGTAGAAAATTCATCAAAATTATATGATTTTTTAATCGAAAAAAATATTATCGTAAGGAATCGTGCGAATGTGCCGATGTGCGAAGGAAGTTTGCGATTTAGTGTTGGCACGGAAGCGGAGAATGAGTGGCTGGTGGCTTGTTTGGAGGCGTTTTTATCAGAAGAAAAAAACGCGATTGAACGTTTGTCAAATGAATTTTTATCGACTACAAATAAGGCAGAAAACCCCATCCTACAATTCCTCGCCCAACACACTCCACGCACCGCCACCGTCCAACGCACGACTAAGGAAACGGACATCAATATCCGCTTGAATCTCGATGGCACGGGCAAGGGCGACAACCATACGGGTATCGGCTTTTTTGACCACATGCTCGACCAAGTTGCGCGACACTCCGGCGCAGACCTGCACGTAGAGGTACAAGGCGACCTGCACATCGACGAACATCATACGATTGAAGATACAGCACTGGCACTTGGCGAGGCTTATGCGCAGGCATTGGGCGATAAACGGGGCATTGAACGTTATGGGTTTTGCTTGCCGATGGATGATTGTTTGGTGCAAGTGGCACTGGATTTTGGCGGACGACCGTGGCTGGTCTGGGAGGCTGATTTTAAACGCGAAATGATAGGACAAATGCCAACGGAAATGTTTTTTCATTTCTTCAAATCCTTCTCCGATGCCGCCAAATGCAACCTCAACATAAAAGCAGAAGGCACAAACGAACACCACAAAATTGAAGGGATTTTCAAAGCATTTGCCAAAGCGATAAAGATGTCTGTGCGACGCGATTTTATGAACCAACAATTGCCTACGACTAAAGGGGTTTTGTAGGGGGGAAATGAGTAAGGGAAGACGAAAAAAATAATCTACCCGTCTGAATTGTTCTTTTTCTTATATGTTTCACTAAATGCCACTGACGCATTAAAAACATTTACTCATTCGCTTTTCTGGCATCTCATTTGCAAAGACAGGTACATATACGTTAATAAGTCCAAGTTAAAATGCTATCTTTAAGGTGTTTTAATTTAGATTCACATAAACTTAGTGTTACACATGAAAAATACTATATTATCTATACTGGCTATCTTTGCAATATCATTTGCTGTGATAAGCTGCAATAGTAGCCCAAAATTGATGACAGAAGCTCAAATTGATAAGCGAATCGAACAATTGACCGCTATGGAAATTGATTCGTTGGATATCGTTTTGGATAGAGAATGTAACCGCAGGATGTCTGCTATGGTTGCTGCCAAACGTGATTCTATCATTGCTGTCTCACAAGAAAACTAAAAGATTTTTGATTTTTGATTGATTTTACGGTGTAAAATTAATCGAATTTCGCAAGGCGAAACCTAAGTGAAAGAAAATAAATAACTTGCCCCATTATACTTGTTCTTTTCCCTTCTAAAAAACACAAAAAATAGTTCCGTAGCTATGGCTATGCAACGATTTTTTGAATTCTTTAGAAGAAAAAATTATGGCGCATTATGGAACAATTTATTTAATTTCTTTCACTAATCAAAATCAATAGTATTCCATTTTTATTCAACATTTAAAATGCATTATTATGAAAGATACATTTTTAATCATAACATTATTAGGCGTCTTCGCTACTTTAGGCTTGATGTCATTTGAGAAAGATTCGGCTCAAAGCCAACAACAGTATATTAAGGACATGGTGGCTGAAAATGCGGCGATATTTCGCGCAGAAAAGGAAGCCGAATGTCAAGAATTGGCACTACAACAAGCGGTTTTGGAAGCGGACAAGCTTTTGCTGACCGTAGAAACTGCCGCACCAAAAACAAGGAAGCCACAGGGTACTAAGCCAGCTTCGCCAAAACCAAAACCAACTCCTGCGCCAACAACTACAACAACTTATACGACCCCAACGGATACGTATACGCCGCCTTCGACTACGACTTATACGCCACCAACCACAACTTATACACCACCACCAACTACGACAATTATAACAACGCCGTCTAAACCATCGCTCGGAAAGGGAAAGGCTGCACCAACGACGACAACCACAACGCCAACTACGTCAGACACAAGTACGACACCCCAAAAGCCACGTCTTGGAAAAGGCAAAAAACGAGATAATAATTAGACTTTATTCCAAAATAATTTACTCGTTACTAAGCAGCTAAGGGAAGAGGAAGAAAATAATCTACCCCAAATGAAGAAGTTATTTCTTTTATATGTTTGGCTAAGTGAAAGAAATTAAACGAGATTTCAAAATAAAAAATGCCCTCCCGAATTTAAAATTCAGGAGGGCATTGCTTTTTTTAATCATAGGAACAAGTCAAAATCTGAATTTATTTTTGCGTCGTTCCATAGAGGGAAGTCTGTCAAGTACTTGCTGTGATGAGCTCTTCCAGTATTTCAGCTCTTGTCAGTTTGTCAAAACGGTCATTAGCAATTAATTTTTGAATGACATCGGTTTCTACAACATTTAGAAAATCTGAAATTAACTTCAATTTTTCGACAGATGCAGAGGTTGCTTTGATTTCTGATAATCGCTTTTTGTTCTCTTTTGAACTTCTATTTTGTCCCGAAGAGACAATTTCCGGTTGATACTCAAGAGCAATACTGCTCATACTGATTTCACGTTCTTTCATACATTGTAAAATCATGCGCTGAATGTTAGACAGTGTGGGAACTGTCATAATTGTGGCAATCATAGGCTTGGTTTAGGTTAGTGGAAGAAAGTTTGTTACATTTTGTTCTTATAAATGTAGAATTACATTTTGGAAATAGCAAGACTATAATTATCTTTTTTGTGACAGTTTAAGCCTATATTTTTTTGCAAAAAAAAGTTGCTTTCAAATAAATAAATACATTTGAGTTAGTGACACAAGTAATCTAACATTACCCTGCTCGTATGTTGCTGATTCTCAATTTAAAAAGCGAATAAATACTACTTTTTCTTCAACATCGCCGGACGTTGAGATATTTCGTGATAACAAATCACATCTTCGCAAAAATAGTGGCAGACCATACTTTGTCGGGTACTACCTACCTGTTTGATGGGACTTCCTCCGTGTATCAAATTGGCATGCCAGAGTAGTACATCTCCTTTTTCTGCATGGAAATATTCTTTTTTAAGGTCGTATTTTTCAATTACTTCTTCGATTTTATCTTCATATCTTTTGTTGGCATTTTTTCCCAATCGCCATCGGCTGTGCCCGGTTTCAAAATCATCAGTCATCACATAAGGCAATTTGTGGCTACCCGGATAGTAGAACAACAAACCATTTTCTTCGTGACAATTTTCCAATGCTGTCCAAGAGGCAATCATATAACCTTTTGGCTCGCTCGTCATGTGTATCGAGTCCGAATGAGCGCGTTGTTCGCTACCGCGAATGAAATTTATCGTCTGGAAAGGATATACTTTTTTTCCCATGATAAAATTCATAACATTTAACATTCGTTCATAACGAAAGTATTTATCAATCACCTCCGAAAGCTGGTGAGCGTCCATGACTTTGCGTCCGGTATAATTAAAAGCTGTTTTTTGCTCTTTCAATAAACGGTTCACTTCCCCGTTCAATTCATCAACCTCATTTTCTGCATAAAAGCCCTTCAAGACCAAGTAACCTCGGTCAATCCACTGAATGAGTTGCTGCTGCGTATCGGCATCAAAGTTTTTGAAATCAGGATGCGCCACGAGCTTTTCTTTTGCGTCGGGCTTATCCAACCACGGCGTATCTTCCGCATCTGCCTGAAAATCACGACTGGAAATACTGCCAAAAATACTTTTTTCTAAGCCGTATTTCTTGTACAATCGCTCATTATGTCGCAATTTGCGCGCATTGAGCAAGTTATTGATATAGTAAACAATGCGAAGGCTTCGCAATTGTCCTGTATATTTGCTGAAAATTCTATTTAATGCAGGCATACGAGTTACGAGTTAACGAGTTACGGGTTGCGAGTTATTATCAATATTTTATACAAAAGTACAACAACATAAATCAAAATTCATTCATTCATTCAAAAATTGGTTCTTTGACAATTTTTGCATTTTCCTCCAATATAGCTTTAGCCCATTGCAATAAATAGCTGAACGACAATGGGTTAAAATCACATTGGAGGAAGGGAGGGGCTTTTTTGCAAAAATTGTCAAAGAATCCAAAATTCATTCATTCATTCAAAAATTGGTTCTTTGACAATTTTTGCATTTCCCTCCAATGTGGCTTTAGCCCATTGCAATAAATAGCTGAACGACAATGGGTTAAAATCACATTGGAGGAAGGGAGGGGCTTTTTTGCAAAAATTGTCAAAGAACCCAAAATTCATTCACTCATTCAAAAATTGGTTCTTTGACAATTTTTGCATTTCCCTCCAATGTGGCTTTAGCCCATTGCAATAAATAGCTGAACGACAATGGGTTAAAATCACATTGGAGGAAGGGAGGGTCTTTTTTGCAAAAATTGTCAAAGAACCCAAAATTCATTCATTCATTCAAAAATTGGTTCTTTGACAATTTTTGCATTTTCCTCCAATGCGGCTTTAGCCCATTGCAATAAATAGCTGAACGACAATGGGTTAAAATCACATTGGAGGAAGGGAGGGTCTTTTTTGCAAAAATTGTCAAAGAATCCAAAATTCATTCATTCATTCATTCATTCATTCATTCATTCATTCATTCATTCATTAGAAGTATGTTAAGCACCTTATCAGACGGGATTTTATTGGGTTTGATACTCAGTATGGCGGCAGGTCCGATATTTTTTATGCTCATCCAATTGGGTATTGAGCGTGGTGTGGTGGCAGGGATGACCTTTTCGGCAGGGGTGCTTGTTAGCGATGTGGCGTATGTTATTTTGGCATATCTTGGCGTAGAATGGCTTTCTACACTACCCAATTTCAATTTTTATATGGGGCTTATCGGTGGCAGTATTTTGATTGCCTTCGGAATGACGACGATATTGAGTAAATACAAACCTCCGGAGAATATCAAAACTTCTGATTTTGTCAATCCGAATTTTGCGGAAAAAATTACCTCGAAAAATACAAACACCACTACGCATACCTATGTTGGCTATTTTTTGAAAGGTATAGCAGTCAATATTTTCAACCCCTTTGTATTATTTTTGTGGATAGCCGTCACCGGAAATATGGTAGAACGCAGTATGGATATGACCGAACGCACCGCCTATTTTTTAGCGATTTTGCTGACCGTAGCCCTGACCGATTTTATCAAATTGATGCTCGCCTGGAAAATTCGTACTTTTATGCAACCCAAACATTTTCAATGGCTTAGATACATAGCAGGAAGCGGATTGGTCATATTTGGATTGGTGTTGATGTATCGAGTTGTGTAGTTTACAAACGTAGCACGATGCTTTCAGCCCGTGTCTGCGTTAGGAACGCTACACATATATGAGGTACACGGGCTGGAAGCACCGTGCTACGTAAACTAATTCCCCCAAACATCGTTATACTACTTTCAAAAGGTTTTGAAAATACGAAAAATAGTCTTACTTTCGGTCACAAAGTTGAACGGGCATTGGGTGATTGGGGAATTAGGGAATCAGACTAACGATGACATAACTCATTGTTTGTTAGTTCTACTGTAAATTCTCAATGAATGAGTGAATGTCCCGATAATTATCGGGATGAATGAATGAATCATTTTCCACTAAAACCAGCAAATATTATCTAAAAATCACAAGATTAAAATCTCTTGATTCATTCATTCTTTCATTCAAAATTCATTCATTGAGAACTTACGTTCTACTTAGTACACTGTTTTATAAATTTATTTACATTTTTTGACGTTTATTTTGAAATGAATCGAATCAAAAATGACGCGAATACTCACTGTATTTAAGGATTTTTTGGTGAAGAGTCATTTTAAAAGAAATACTCAAAAAAGTAAATAAATTTGTGAAACAGTGTATTAGTGAAAGAAATTAGATTATTATTCTGCAAAACGGACAACGAATACACGAGTCAACGAGTAACGACATATAAAATGCAATTAGAAGAAGCACAAGAAAAATTCATACAATCGTGGGGAACGCTCGGTTCGCACTGGGGCATCAACCGCACGATGGCGCAAGTACACGCCTTATTATTGATAGCTGCCAAACCGCTTGCGGCGCAGGAAATAATGGACGCCTTGAAAATATCAAGCGGTAATGCGAATATGAATATCCGTGCTTTGATAGATTGGGGTTTGGTATTCAAAGAACTGAAACCCGGCGAACGCAAAGAATTTTTTGTGGCGGAAAAAGATATGTGGGAAGTGATTCGCAAAATCATCATTCAACGCAAAAAGAAAGAACTCGAACCCGTCATCAAAGTCCTCAATGAAATCACTGATGTAGAAGAAAATAGCCCCGAAGCCGAAGAGTTTGTGCGTGTGGTGCAGGATATTCGTTTGTTTGCCCAAAAAGCAGATTCTACCCTCGAAGGCTTGGTCAAATCTGACCAGAAATGGTTTGTGGGTACGTTTTTGAATATGATAAAGTAGGGGGGCAGTCCATAGCTGTTAGTCCATAGTCCATAGTCCACATTATGGTCAACGCAAGTGAATTATTGACCGCTATTGGAGATAACCAAAAAGGAATTTTGCAATGGATAAAAGAAAAGTTTTAACAAGTAAGGAAAGATTATAACCTTTTTTGAGCAAGTTGGAGGAACTCAACAAACCCCTCCATACGGCTTATATTCAGCCATTGCTTCCAAGTACCTTTATTTTGGAAGTGCAAGCCAACTGGATAGATGAAATGTCGATGCTCAAAGCTATCAAATTTCTACACGCTACTATGCGCGAGTGTACCGACAAATCTATCCTCAAATCTATGCTTGCCATTCGTGTGGTCAATATGAAAAATGATATTGAATTTGAGAAGCCTTATTATGTGCTTGTTGCGCCTGTTGCAGAGAGTTTTGCAGCGTAGTTTTTGTGCTTGTTCTAAGATGTAAAAGCCTGTCAGTCGTTGGATTGACGGGCTTTTTTTGAGATTTCTATGCACAAAAGAATAACGCTCTTTGGTTGCTCTCTATCCAATCGTCTATTCTTTTGGTTATCTCTTGTTTATTTAGTTCGGAGTGTAACGTACATACCCAAATATCATTGAAGTTTGGGTACATGTGGAGTGTTACCCATTCATTTGGGGCGTTGAGTATGGATATACCCCTGTTTCGGGATTTTGTTATCTCTTTCATCTCTCCTGCTACATCTACTATTACTTTTAGGTCGTAATAAGAGTGTATTAACTCTTTTACTATACCTAACTTGAATTTATCTAAGTTAGGGTGTTTTGTTACTTTGGGGTGATTTGTTAGGGCATGTTCTACTATTTTTAATAGCTGTTCTTTTGTGTGTTTTGGGGGCAAGGAGGATAATGGTGTACCGTCTTTCATATTAAGGTGTATTTTATAACTGTTTTGATTTCTTACTTAGTACAGGGTTTTAAGGTTTTATTTCCAGTAAAAAATAAAACAATCGAGAATATTGTCTAATTTCGTGCTATAAAATACGAAAACAATTTTAAAAAACAACTAATATGGCAAAACTATTTGATAACTACCCTTTACAGGATTTAATTGACACCAAAGAATATGGTTTGAAGATGAAAATTAATGAATACGATGACTCTCGTATTTCTTCAATGACCTTGAATTTAGATTCTGAAATAGATAAATTGATTTCTTCATGTGATGATTTGGTTGTTCCGAAATTACAGAGTGACAAACCTATTTCAGAAGATTTTGATAAGAAAGCCCTATCATCTTACCACCCTATTGATGTAGAGTGGTTTGAGGATAATGACCCAATAGACGTAGCTATTTACGAAGTACCATTTACAGGTAATCCACAATTTTTTCAATGTAACAGAGAGACTCCCTACGGCTCACAAGCAATCCACGCTACCATAAATTCAAATTCAAAGTCATTGATGCTTGAATGTCCTGAATATAAATACAAAATTATAGACGAAAATGGGAATATTAAAGACGAAGTTATAAGAAACTCTATTGTTAAAGACACCAGTGAGATTTTAAAAAAATTGAGAAAATCCTGTGATGACAAAATTAAAATTATAGAGGACATTCTGAACGAATTAGAAAAAGATTTGAGCGACTGCCTAATTGAAATGAAAAAAAACTTAAAAGCACACACAAACGAGAAAGTAAAAGAACTTAAAAAACAGAATGATGCCTAAAACAGACATAATGATGCCATAGACAAACTTAAATTTTAGATAGGTTTGTAATTATACTCAATAGAAAGCATTTAGATACTTCAAAGGGCTATTTTTTGAATGACAATTAGTGTATGAAAATATCACTTTACAAGTGTTTAGGGCGAGAAATTTTATTTAGATGTTTGTCTTTCCTAAAAGATAGATGATGAATATGAAATTCAAAGTCATTAGAATCACCATTGTCACAGATTATAATGTACTTTTCACGATTTGTTTTTGTGTTTTCGTTCCATTCTTCATTTAATTGAATTTGAGTTATTGTGACACTAAAAACACTTTTAGTAGAACTTCTTGCATAAACTATATCACCAACCCTAAATGGGCAATCCTCAAACTCTATTTTAGGTATTGCAGTAAGTTCGTGTTGTTTCATATAATATTTTTTTTTCGCAAGGTCATCAATTACATGGTAATTAGGGTTATTTGTCATTGACAAACCCGCGTTGTCAAGGTCAATAACTCTAACTTTGGTGTTAAATTCCCTTATGTAGAGTGTTTGACCTATTTTATACAAAAAATCATTTTCAGTTTGATAACTTCTCATAGTTTGTTATTTAAAATATACAAAGCTATTGAAATAAATTGATATAGAAAAAATAATTTATTAAAGTGAGGACATTTAGACCTACCTTTAAAGGATTTGTTCGATATTCCCACCGACTAAGAAAATTCCTTTTCACTATTGGAATTAAAATCTACCCAAGTTATGTAATTTATCGTGGTATTGACCATTTATTGGTTCGGGCTGTTTTGAAGTGTGGATTGTTTGTGGGTTAGTAAAAAAAAATCGACCTAACTGATTGGTAATCAATTAGGTCGAAATTTAAAATGGTCGGGATGACAGGATTTGAACCTGCGACCCCACGCCCCCCAGGCGTGTGCGCTACCGGGCTGCGCCACATCCCGAATTGATGTAAAGATTTGTTTTCACAAATCAGAGGAAATTCTAATGGGGCGGCAAAGTTAAGTCATTTTTTAACAAAAATCAAATTTGTAACAAAACTCATACATTAAATTTTGGGTTCTTTGACATTTTTTGCATTTTGACGGAAATTAAAGATTCGTTCTTTGTATGTTCCACCCCCCAACCCCCTCCAAAGGGGGAGATAAAACTCTGTGAATCAGCCGACTCTCCCCCTTTGGAGGGGGTTGGGGGTGGAAAAGCGTAAAAATTAATTCACAGGATTTTCTCTTTTTGCAAAAATTGTCAAAGAACCAAATTTTTGAAGCCGACATCAAAAATACGCTTGCAATACACCGTCTTAAACCGTACATTTGCATTTCTTGTTACAATAAAAACGAAAATAGTGTAGGCAAAGTTCCTAAAAAACAAATTGAACTTAAACTTACGCTTGAACTTGAACTTAATTATGAGTTACAAATCAGATGTAGAAGCTGTTGACGCACTCGCGCAGGCGTATAAAGACCTCAAAGCCGAAATCGGAAAAGTCATTGTGGGACAAGATGAAGTGGTCAAAAACGTCCTGATTTCGCTATTTAGCAACGGTCACAGTCTTTTAGTAGGCGTGCCGGGCTTGGCAAAAACCTTGCTTGTGAGTACGATAGCGCAGGTGTTGGATTTGGATTTTAAGCGGATTCAATTTACGCCAGACCTTATGCCTTCCGATATTACGGGTGCAGAGATTTTGGGCGAAGACCGCAAATTTAACTTCAATAAAGGTCCTGTCTTTACGAATATCCTCTTAGCAGATGAGATCAACCGTACCCCTCCAAAAACACAAGCAGCACTGCTCGAAGCGATGCAAGAACGCGTCGTTACCTTCGGCGGTGATACGCACAAATTGCCTGCCCCGTTTCTCGTATTGGCGACCCAAAACCCGATTGAGCAAGAAGGAACCTACCCATTGCCAGAAGCGCAGTTGGACCGTTTTATGTTCAATATTACCTTGGATTATCCATCTTACGAAGAAGAAATTGCCGTTGTAAGAAGTACAACATCAGATTATAAACCCGAACTCAATAGTATCCTTACAGGCGAACAAATCATGGGCTTTCAGAAACTTGTCCGTAAGATACCGATTGCAGACAATGTACTCGAGTACGCCGTAGGTTTGGCATCGAAAACACGCCCCGGCACAGAAAGAGCGACCCAAGCGGTCAGCGATTATATCTCGTGGGGCGCAGGCCCGCGTGCTTCCCAATACCTTGTTTTGGGCGCGAAATGCCATGCAGCCATCAGCGGCAAATATTCCCCCGACATCGAAGACGTACAAGCGATTGCCAAATATGTCTTGCGTCACCGCATCGTCCGCAACTATAAAGCGGAAGCCGTCGGTATGACCGAAGAATCAATAATTGAAGGACTGTTTTAATCTATCAGTCGATAGTCCATAGACGATAGAATATTGACGTGTTTTTTATTTTTTTGTAAAATAAAAAGAACGTTATTCAAATAAAAAACCTTCACGCAGACTTGCGTGAAGGTTTTTTTTTAGTTTATATTTGGAATAAATTTTCTAAAAAATTATTTCTAAATGAATTCGATAACTTTCGGAGAATTAATAAAAGATAAAAGGAAAGACTTGGGGCTTCCCTTGCGGCAAGTGGCGGCACGTATTGATTTAGACCAATCGACGCTAAGTAAAGTGGAGCGTAATGAGGTGATTATTTCCGAAAAAATGATTCCGGCTTTAGCTAGTTGTTTGGATTTGAATTATGAAAATTTACAAATCAAATATTTGAGTGAGCGTATTTTAAGGCAGTTTAAACAGATGGATTATGCGGCAGAAGCCCTCGAAATTGCACAACGCAAAATCGAACAGGAGCATACCGGAACTAATTTTAATCTAAAAAGAGAAAAAATCATTGAAAACATTCAAAATTATTTCCAGAAGCAGCCCATAGAAAAAGCGTGGTTATTTGGTTCATTTGCCAGAAAAACAGAAAGTTATGATAGCGATATTGATATATTAGTGCAGTTTTCCGAACCTGCTCAAATTGATTTATTTGATTATGTCGGCATCAAACAAGACCTCGAAGAACTCACCGGCAGGCAGGTAGATTTGGTGCAGAAAGGACAGGAATTAGCCAAAATAAAACCTATTATAGCACAAGAAAAAGTATTGATATATGAACGACCTAAAGGTTCAAATTGAGCAAATTATCGAATCACTATCTTCGGATAAAAAAAGCCCTTTGACAATTTTTGCAAAAAAGAAAATCACCTTTCAAATTATAATTATTTTTTTGTAGTCTAAAAATCAATGAAAAACCTATAAGGTTTCTAAAAACCTTATAGGTTTGAGCGTCCAGCAGCAGTCTTTTTGCAAAAACTATCAAAGAATCAATAAAAAAACCTTCACGCAGACTTGCGTGAAGGTTTTTTAATATTTTTTTTGAACTTGAACTTGAACTTGATACTTAAACTTATCTACTTCTGCGGCACATCCGAGACTATCCTTGCCTCACGTTCTGCAATTTCCCATGCTGTCATAAAAACCAACCTTGCGATACGTTCCATTTTTTTATAATCCAACTTATCGGGCGTATCGGTCGTTTGGTGATAATCGCGGTGTACGCCGCTAAAAAAGAAAGCTGCCGGGACGCCTTTTTCCGCAAAATTATAATGGTCGGAACGATAGTAAAAACGATTCGGGTCATCCTTCTCATTGAAGGTATAATCCAAATCTATTTTGGTATATTTTTCGTTCATTGCCTTATTGATGGCGTCCAATTCTGTGCTGATGCGGTCTGCGCCGATGACGTAAACGTAGTTTGGATTCAAGTGTTCTTCGTCCACTCTACCAATCATATCCACGTTCAAGTTTGCGACCGTTTTTTCGATTGGAAAGATAGGATTATTGGCGTAATATTCTGACCCCAACAAACCTTTCTCTTCGCCCGAAACTGCCATAACGAGAATGCTGCGACGTGGTTGTGCGCCAGTTTCGGCGGCTTTGGCGAATGCTTCGGCGATGTCGAGTACAGCAGAAGTCCCCGAACCATTATCGTCCGCGCCATTAAAAACTTCCTTTCCGCGTTTGCCCAAATGGTCGTAATGCGCTGTGATGACGACCATTTCATCGTTCACCTCCGGGTCAGAACCGCGTATAAAACCCAATACATTTTCAGCTAAAACATCAACTCTATTTTTTTTCTGACGAATGACAATTTTCGTTTTCAATTTTATGGCTTGCGGCTTGCCGGTCTCGCGCATTTTGTCGCGTGCTTTCGTTACTTTTTCAAATTTTTTGCCCATAATAGCTCGCGCTATATCTGTAGAAATATAGCAACTATTCGCGTATTTTCGTGCCGAATTATTGTCCAAAACAAGGTTGGCTTCGGTCAATTGGTACATAGATTGAGTCGCTTTGATACGCACATTTGGCTCTATGAGAAGGAGTGTTTTGACGCCATGCTTACGGGCTGCCTGCAATTTCGCTCGCCAATCAGTCGTCCATTCCGAGGCTTTTTGGTTGCCATTAATATAAAAAATTCCATTTTCATTTTGTGGTTCGCCAGGGTATACCATCACGATTTTTCCGTTGACATCTTGCCCTTCATAATCGCTATATGCCGGATCATCAATACCATAACCAAGAAAAATAACTTCTTTACTATCCAATTTGGAACGGCTACGATTGGTGGATGGAAAGGCGTAAAAATCTTCAAGATATTTATATTGCTGACCGTTCACTTTGATTTTGATGCCATCGACTTCCCAGGTCTCACCTTTTAAGGGGTAGGTCTGGAAATACGTTTGTTCTTCGCCCAAGTTCGGCAAGCCCAATGTTTTGAAATGATTGGCGATGTACTCGGCGGCTTTGCGTTGTCCTGCTTTGCCCGTTTCGCGCCCTTCGTATTCATCCGAAGCCAATATCATCGCGTGTTTTTTCAAATCGTCTGCCTTAATCGTATAAGCAAAACGACTGGGTTCGTCAATAACCGGAAAGTAATAATCACCCATTTTTGGGGCTTCCGGGACTATGACATCTTCGTCTTCCCTCGACACAACGGATACGCCCAAACCCAAACCGGATTTGGCGGCGATACGTCGTTCACTCTTACGAGGAGCTTTTTTATCTTTAAAAAGTAGCTCTTCGGAAGCGACCATTTCCTCTTTTTTCGTGTTGCTTATTTCACGCCCGTCTACCGTCTTTTCGACAGCTATTTTTTTGACTACGCTAATGGTAATCAAAGTATCATAAGTGACGCTTTCCATCACGAGGGTATCCGATTGCCCGTAGGCAAACGTGGATAGGAGAAGGAGAATTATAGTAAAGTTTTTCATAGTTTCCGCTTGAAGTTTAAGGCTAAGTTTAAGTCTAAAATAACGGATTTGGCACAGCCAAATCATTCATTCATTTTTAAACTTGGACTTAAATACACTGTTTTATAAATTTATTTACATTTTTTGACGTTTATTTTGAAATGAATCGAATCAAAAATGACGCGAATACTCACTGTATTTAAGGATTTTTTGGTGAAGAGTCATTTTAAAAGAAATACTCAAAAAAGTAAATAAATTTGTGAAACAGTGTATTAAACTCAAACTTATTTTGTCTAACAGGCAATTTTGCCAATGCGACGAGCGTGGCGTCCGCCTTCAAATTCTGTTTTTAAAAACATTTCGACCATTTCAACTGCTTTTTTTTCCGAAACAAAACGGGCAGGAATGGCAATAATATTAGCGTCATTATGCTGTCGGGCGAGCATCGCCAATTCGGTTTCCCAACATAATGCAGCACGAATATTTTCGTGTTTATTGGCTGTGATAGCTACGCCATTGCCACTACCGCAGATAACAATGCCCAAAGTGGCAGCTCCCGATTCTACGTCATTTGCTACCGGATGCACGAAATCAGGGTAATCTACCGAATCCAAAGAATTTGTTCCGTGGTCGAGTACGGCGATGTTTTTATTTTCCAAAAAATCTATCACCGCCTTTTTGTAAGTAAATCCTGCATGGTCGCAGCCTATGGTTATTTTCATTTTATTTGTGTTGTGGTGTTTTACTGCTGTATTGTTTTATTGTTTTACTGCTGTATTGCTGTATTATTTTTTGCAAAGCAAAAAACCTCTTTAACAATACAACAATAAAACAATACAGCATTTAAACAACAAGAACGCACGACATGGGATGTGGTGCGTTCTTGTGTAAGATTATCAAAGATATGAATTTGAAATGTAAAATAACTGATAAATAGTGATTCATTCATTCATTCATTCACTCATTCATTCATTCACTTATTCACTCACTCACTCCTTATTCTCTCAATTGTCCGGGCATTGGGAAGTCTTTAAATAAATTCTCAACTTCGTTTTTGATGTCGCTGTAATTAGGATTGCTTTTGACCATGCTTCGGATTTCGACCATCATCTGCATCCATTGCTCAAAGTCTGAGCCAAAAGCGGTTTTCAATAAACTTTCATCCAAGGAATTAAAAAATTCGAGTTGGTCGGCAGCTTCACGAGCGAGTATTAGAACGTGTTCTTTGCCGTCTGCTTCTGCACCTGCATCTTCATAGAGGCGAATCATGTACATGGCGTTGTAATCGTATGGAAAGTTTTTGTGCGGAAATACTTCAAAATATTTATTAAGGATGTTTTTCGCACGTTCTTTATCGCCTTCTTTGATGAGGGTACGCGCAAGGCGCAACATCGCAAAACGATTACTGGCTACACTTGGCATATAACTTTCGTTGATGTAAGCGTCGATTTTATCGAAATTACCCCAACGGAATTTGTTCATAATATTGTCGTACATCTTATCCGAATCGACGCGACCTTGTCCGATAGGCATTCTTCCAAACTCTTCATCGCCTTTTGTACGTACAGGCACGATGCGCGAAGCCAAACCTTCTAACTGAAGATAATCCGACAGGCCCAACAGTTTTTCAGGACGACAAGTGACGGCGAAATAAATCGGACGTTCCCAGTTATTGCTCGAAATAATATCCATCATCGCCAATTCATCTTTGATGAGTCGTTGTTTATTTTTCGGAAAACTAATAGGAACTTCACTCACCACCTGCCCTGTATCCGGTTCAGAAACTGTGCCGTTTTGCATGACGAGATTTTTATTGACAGGAATGACGATATTACTCGTCGGGATATAACTCGGCGATTCGGGCGGTAGTCCGGGTTGGTCTTTTGTCGCAAATTTCATGACTTCCTGAACGGTCATTTTTTTATTGCTCGCCACTTGCGTAGGGTTGAGGTAGGTGACGTTGCGCTTATTGCCGCGATAGGCAGCAGGCGGCATACTCATCTTGATGAGTGGGGAGTCGTTGACCTTGCGACGGAGTTGGTCGATATACCAATCTACTGCCAAAAGACTCAAGTTGACCACACGCACATCTGTACGAATTTTTTCGACTTCCTGTGCGTACCAAAGCGGATAAGTATCATTGTCGCCATGCGTAAATACGATGGCATTTTTATCACAAGATTCGAGGAAATTGGATGCGTAATCGCGTGCACCCGTGTGTCTGGCGCGGGTATGGTCGTCCCAGTTCTGAAAGCCCATAATGAGTGGCGCTGTCAGTACCAATGCAGCAGCTACGATAGCCGCGATATTGCCCGACATATAGCGTTTGAATAAATCAAACAGTGCCGTCACGCCCATGCCTATCCAGATACAATAGGTAAACATCGAACCCGCCAGCACGTAGTCTCGTTCGCGGGGTTCATTTGGGGGTTGATTGGAATAAAAAATAATCGCAATTCCCGTCATGATAAATAAGACGAAAATCGAAAAGGCATCCCATTTTCGGGTACTAAAATGATAAAACAATCCTAACAAACCAAAAATAAATGGCAGGAAGAAATAGGTATTTCTGGATTCGTCATTTTTCATCGTGTCGGGAATATTACTTTGGTCGTACAGGCGAATATCGTCGATAAATGTTCCACTCAACCAGTTGCCCGTTTTCGGATCCCAATTATAATACCCTTGTTGTCCGTTTTGTCGTCCTACAAAATTCCACATAAAATACCTGCCGTACATCCAACCGATTTGGTAGCGCAGCAGGAAACTCCAATTGTCTACAAAACCGGGGTCTTTGGTAGATCTTGTATCACCCATCCAACGGCGGTGTTCGGTTTCGCGGTCATAATGCCCGATACGTGGAAAGAGCATCATATCGCGCTTGTCATAAGTATAAGACAGTTTTCTATCAATAACGGCATATTTATCTCCTGCTCTGCCGACTCTATCTTCTTCTTCCGTACCTGTTGGTTTTGCGGCAAAATGAGGTCCGTAAAGTAGCGGTCTATCGCCATACTGCTCCCGATTGAGGTAAGACATCAATGAGTAAGCATTTGAGGGGTTGTTCATGTTAATCGGGGTATTCGCATTGGCACGAATGAGGATGATGGCGTAGGTCGAAAAACTCAATACCAACATGCCAAAAGCCACAAATATTTTTTGCAAATAGTGATTATCAATTTTTCGTTTGATTAAAACAACAGATAAAATGGCAAGTATGATAAACAATAACTTGCCCGCTCCGCCAAAGGCAGGCACAACCAATAAACACAAGGCAGCCAAAGGGATTGCAATGGGTGTTTCTCCTTTTTTGGACAAATACCACATGCCACCAACTAGCATTACCAGCATCAGAAAACCGAGAAATAATAAACCACTATTGAAGGGTAAACCAAGGCTATTGACAAAGAAAAAATCCAATGCGCTACCCATTTTGAGCGTACTGCTCATGATGGCTTTTTGAATCACCAAACCAAAAATCGCTACACCAACCAACATCGAAATACCTGCGCCTATCAGTTTTGGTTCTTCTGTTTTTTTATAATAATACAATAAAGCCATCGCGGGCAAAGTCAGCAAACTCAGCAAGTGAACGCCCAAAGAAAGCCCCGCCATAAACATCGCAAATATCAACCAGCGGTCATTTTCGCGGCTATCATCCTGATGATACCACTTCACGACTGCCCATACTACGATTGCGGTAAAGAAACTCGCCATAGCGTAGACCTCGCCTTCTACGGCAGAAAACCACACAGAAGTCGTAAAAGTAGTTGCCAAACCTGCCACCAATCCGCTACCGAGTGCGGCGTACATCTGTCCGCTTGTCATCTCGTTTGAGCGTCCGACCATCGTCATTTTCGACAATATCATCGTTACCCAACACACAAACATCGCGACAAATGCCGTACAAATACCCGACATGACATTGACGGAATAGGCAATCATCGCCGGATCATCCGACAATACCTGTGCAACCACCGTAAACATATGCCCAACGAGCATAAACATAGGTGCTCCCGGTGGGTGTACGACTTCGAGCTTGTACGCGCCTGTGATAAATTCGCCACAATCCCAAAGGCTGCCCGTAGGTTCGGCAGTGAGGATATATACTGTTGCGGCTATCGCGAATACGACCCAGCCGACTATCGTGCTTAATTTCTTGAAATCCATAGAGAATTAATTGTTGGATTATTTTACTGTTGAATTGTTATATTGTTTTTTTGCTTCGCAAAAAAATGGATAGTCAGGCAATAAAACCATTTAAGTGAAAGAAATTAAATAACATGTGCCATTATACTCGTCTTTTTTCCGTCTAAGAATCCTTTGAAATCCTTATCCCGAATCGGGGTTCGGGACAAGCTGTAGCTATCCCGATAATTATTGGGAATGTGCGGCTTTCAAAAAATCCTTAGACAAAAAAAATACTTCGCATTATGGGACATCTTATTTAATTTCTTTCACTAACCATAAAACAGTATAGCAATAAAACAGTAAAAAATAACGTGCAAAAGTAATAAAATGAAATTACATTAAAGAGTGGTCTAAGGATTAGTTAATGCAAGGACAGCCTCGAAGATAGTTAAGGATGTCTTAAAGTTGATTTTGACGGCGAGATGTAGTGGTTTTTTTTATAAAAACTACTCAAGGATGAAAAAATAACGACGCAAAGAATGTACATTTCCTGACCCACAGTTTTCGCCGTAGTACCAAATAAAAAAACTTGAAATTAACCGTCATTCTACATCCCGATGCCGAACATGTAGAGAAAATTCATGAATTTTCTCTACATGTTCAAAATGGTGTATTATTTTTGAGTCCTGAATTTTTCAAACAATACGCTTAACTTGCCTTGCGTTTGATGTATCCATGTACGGGCAAGGCATCCTTGTCCGTGCATGGATTTGAACTTGAACTTGTCCGCGATAATTATCGGGATGAACCTGAACTTAGATATGCCTACATTCATACTAATATTTCCAGCCCTTGTCCTTGCCGTTTTGCTGTGGTGGTTGATGCCCGATGAGCCGGGTTTGTGGGACATTGTGCCGCTTGTTGCTACGGGCGTCTATGCGGCGGCGGTTTATACTTTTAATCATCAAATCAATTTTTGGTGGTACAAACGTTTTCCGCCGGCACTGCCCAAGCCGATGAAGCGCGTCTTGTTAGATTTTTATCCCTATTACGGCAAACTAAATACCGCAGAACGCCAACGCTTTGAGCAACGCCTCGGCATCATAAAAATCGACAAAGATTTTCTACCACAAGAATTTCCCAAAATGCCCGACGACGTGCGTCATCTCATGCTCGCATCGGCGGTGCAAGTGACCTTTGGTTTGGAAGAATATTTATTGCCGCATTGGGGTGTATTTGCGGTGTACAGGCAGGCGTTTCATTCGCCGCAATTGCAGGAATTTCACACAGGCGAAGTGCATTACGAAGACGGCGTTATCCTACTTGCTGCCGACCCTTTTATCGAAGGAATGAAAAATCCGAAAAGCGGCTATGATATTGGTTTACATTACCTTGCATTGGCTTTGCAATTTGAAAATAAGATAGAACGCAAGGATTTTTTATTTCTTAAAAATAACGAACGCGAACAATTCCTATACACCATGAGCCGCATACGCGGACGCGAAAATCGCTACGAAACCGATTATGCTAATATCCCCGAAGCGGAAGATTTTGGCTTGTGCGTAGAGCATTTTTTCCATGCGCCACACGAATTTGAACAGCAATTGCCTGATATATTTCATGCGCTGAAAAAGTTGTTGAATCAAGACCCGACCAATGAGGCGAATCCGGTGGTTTCGTGAATTGGTGCGAATCATTTGTATCTTCGCCCTTGCAAACGTGCTGTAAAAATCATAAATTGAGAAAAAACATCACAAGTATGAATACAAAAGTCAGCAACTACAAAAATAAAATTGAATTAAACGGTAAAGTCGTTCAGACTTTGCCCAATAGTTTATTGTCTTTACAAAAGGCAGTAGAAAAATCGAAATATATCCTTGATTTACAGCCTGATTGGGACGGCGAAAGCGCAGAAGGTTACACCAAAAATACATGGATAAAATCGGTATCTTTTCTCTGCGAATTTTCTATTGACATTTCCAATACATTCGGAAAAACACCCGTCACACCCACCATTTATCACGGACCGGAGGGCAGTATTGATATTTTATGGAAAACAACTGACCTCAATCTGTTGCTCAACATTCCCAAAGATGAACAAACCGCCACTTTCTCAGGTGAAAACTCATTGGGACAAGAATATGAAGGCAGCCTGAATATCAATAATTACAGTTTGTCTTTTTTACCTCACCCTTTTTAAACTATTTTTATGTGGGAAATAGAGTCGATTCCCGATGATGCTGTTTTGTATTATCGTGTACACAAAGGATTTGTCGTGGAAGGTCAGTTGATACCGGGGGCATTCAAAGAAAGAGGCGAAGGCGAGAACAGGGGTATGTCAACCGATTGGAATAAATACTCAACCGCTGAAGAAGCTCTTGCACGTTCAAAAAAACCTGTGGATAATGGCATCGTCAGTTTTATTGTAGGTGATACACGCAGCATCAAAGACATTGTGGCAGAACATGCCCCTGAACCTGATAATCAAGCGCATAGCCATATTAAAGGAATCCCATAAAAAAAGCCTATGAAAACCCGTATTCGTCGTCAATTATTGGATGCTTGTACTTGGGAAATCAAACCGGAAAACATATAAAAAAGTCACACGAATCAACGAACACACGATTAACGAATGAACGAATTAGACTTCGCCAAAGGCGACGGCATCCTCCCTGTCATCATACAAGATAGCGAAACCCGTCAAGTCCTCATGCTCGGCTACATGAACCGCGAGGCACTCGACAAGACCATCGCCGAACAGCGTGTTACCTTCTACAGTCGCAGCAAAAAACGCCTCTGGACAAAAGGCGAAACATCGGGCAACTACCTCAATGTCAAGGATATAAAAACCGATTGCGACGAGGACACGATACTCATACAGGTGCGCCCGATTGGTCCGGTATGTCATACGGGCAGCGATACTTGCTTTGATGAAACGAATGAGGACAAGCACTTTTTGCAACACTTGGAGCGTATTATACAGCAGCGTCGTGATGAGCCTTCGGGCGAGTCCTACACAAGTTCGCTCTTTCGGAAAGGCATGAATAAAGTTGCGCAAAAAGTAGGCGAAGAAGCCGTCGAACTCGTCATCGAAGCCAAAGACGATAACGACGACCTCTTTCTCGGCGAAGCCGCAGATTTGATGTATCACTACCTCGTCCTACTCGCCGCCAAAGGCAAAACCCTCAAAGACGTCATTCAAGTACTCGAATCAAGGCATAAATGATGGTTTTATATTGTTTTATTGTTTTATTGCTGAATGGCTTTATTGTTGAATGTTCTACCTTTTTTGCGAAGCAAAAAAAAGCAATAAAACAATACAGCAATAAAACAGTACAACTATTTAACAATAAAACAATAAAACCATACAGCAATAAAACCATCCTCTTCCTGCTCGCCTTTTTCTTCCTCATTCGGCTCATCGGCATCACCAATCCGCCGCTCGAAATCGGGCATAATTGGCGACAATGTCTTACCAATATGGTTGCTCGAAACTTCCTTGAAATCGACGCGAACATTTTCTTACCACGCATTGACATAGCAGGCGAAAAAACGGGCATCATGGGTGCAGAATTTCCGCTGTTCAATTACCTGATTTATCTCGCGTCGTTGGTGTTTGGTTACGAACATTGGCATGGGCGATGGATTAATCTAATCGTCTCTACCGCAGGCATTTATCATTTTTTTTTACTGATGAAAGAATTATTTACGAAAAAAATAGCCGCTTACGCGACCCTTATTTTGACGGTGTCTGTGTGGTTCGATTTCTCGCGTAAAATAATGCCTGATACCTTTAGCGTCGCACTCGTTTTAATCGCTTTTTATCATGGCTTTCGGTACCTGAAAAATGGAAATTGGGGTAGACTCGCCCTATTTTTTAGCTTGATGACTGTCGGAATTTTAAGCAAACTCTCTGCGCTCAGTCTGATGAGTTTTTTATTGATTCCAGTACTAATTCCGCAAGTAAAAATCAGTCGAAAAATAGGTATCGTGGTGACAAGTGTGGTGAGTGTTGGGTTGGTCGGTGCGTGGTACTTTTATTGGGTACCAAATTTGGCAGAAGTCTATGGCTACATGCTTTATTTCCCCAGAAGTTTTGCTGAAGGTGCGGCTGAAATCATGGCATTATGGCAACTGACTTTGGAGAAATTTTATTTTAGTGCCTTTCATTCTTATGTGGCTTTTGTGTGCTTTTTGGTGGGGATGTATTGGACGTTTTCCACCCCCCAGCCCCCTCCAAAGGGGGAGATAAAAGTGGGTGCGCCCCTTCAAAATAAAGAAATAAAAGTGGACACGCTTTCTTCGAATAAAGAAATAAAAGTGGACACGCTTTCTTCAAATAAAGAAATAAAAGTGGACACGCTTTCTTCAAATAAAGAAATAAAAGTGGACACGCTTTCTTCAAATGAAGAAATAAAAGTGGACACGCTTTCTTCGAATAAAGAAATAAAAGTGGACACGCTTTCTTCAAATAAAGAAATAAAAGTGGACACGCTTTCTTCGAATAAAGAAATAAAAGTAGGCGGACTTTATCAAGAGCGAGAGATGGACGCGAGTAGTTCTTCGCGAAGCGAAGAATCTCCCCCTTTGGAGGGGGCTGGGGGGTGGACTCTCGGTAACAAACTCGTCGGACATTTTCAAAATGTCAGACGAGAAAAAATATTTTACCTCAAAATTGGAATTGCCGCCTTCGCACTTGTTTTCTTATTATTTATGCTAAAAACGGGCGAAGTATTTCCCCTGCACAATTATTACATCATTCCTGCGGTGCCTTTGATGGCTTTGGTTGCGGCTTTATTTCTGGCGAATTTAAAACCAAAATTCGCCTTGATTATTCTGGCAGCCATTGCAATAGAAGGCATTGCCAATCAGTACCATGAATTTTTTATCAAAGAAAGCGAGCATTATAAATTGACCTTAGAAAGCATCGCCGATGAAGTAACGCAGCCTACCGACCTCATTATTTTGAATGACGGTAGCCGCAATCCACAACAAATGTATTTCGCGCACCGCAAAGGCTGGACGGTCAATCAAGAAGACCTTAAGACGCCACATATCGCTCAATTACAACAACTTGGCGCGAGTTATTTATTTATTAATAAAAAATTATCCCAAGAAAAATTCGCGTATACGGTCACATACGAAGATGAGTATTTTGTTATTTACAAATTGTAAAATTCAACAACGCATGACTTTGGGTATTCTACTGAACAAAAATTTTATTTAAACTGTATTTTATTGATTATTAGTTATTTACGACTAAATTTAAAGAGAAAGCACGAACTATCTCCCCTTCCAAAGCAGGGAGTGATTGGTTCTGAATTTCGCACAAATTTTATTTTGTTTGATAGCCCCGAAGGGGTGAAATTCACTAATTTGGGGTGTCAGCCCCAAGATAGAAATTGAGGTATCACTTAGCCCTGAAAGGGCGAAATTTCAAGTTATATCGCCCTTTCAGGGCTGGCGAAGTAGATTTATTCCGAGCAATGGGCTGACACCCATTGTTATAATATGTCGTCCCGTTGGGACT
>Ga0209185_1000268_pt1 | contig 71513 bp, 64 predicted proteins | sample SidtaG_2_FD_187425 | JGI IMG/M metagenome (GOLD analysis project Ga0209185, IMG submission 187425) | Marine algal microbial communities from Sidmouth, United Kingdom - Sidmouth_Asex2 metaG (SPAdes) (version 2) | ecosystem: Host-associated > Algae > Red algae > Unclassified | place: Sidmouth... | reverse complement strand
ATTTGGTGTGGTCCCCCATCCGAGCATCACGCCATGGCGTGACTACTTCCCGTGGGGCGCAAATGTAATTCAAGCTATTAAATAAATTAAGTAAGAATTAAAAGAAAAAATAAGTTGTAGGTTCTGAGCTAGCCACAATTTGGTGTGGTCCCCCATCCGAGCATCACGCCATGGCGTGACTACTTCCCGTGGGGCGCAAATGTAATTCAAGCTATTAAATAAATTAAGTAAGAATTAAAAGAAAAAATAAGTTGTAGGTTCTGAGCTAGCCACAATTTGGTGTGGTCCCCCATCCGAGCATCACGCCATGGCGTGACTACTTCCCGTGGGGCGCAAAGGCAATTCTACATGATAGATTATATCAAAGAGTTTTATGAGTAAACCAACTCTAAATATTGGCATCAATTACTTTTAAAATAAAGCGTATTGAAGTAAATTCGCTAATCAATTTTAAATAAACTTATCATGGAGAATCAAGGTGGAGATATAAGCAAATGCCCATTTATGAGTGGGGTAAAAGGTCAAACAGCAGGTGGCGGAACAAGCAATAGAGATTGGTGGCCCAATGCGTTAAAACTAAATATTTTAAGACAAAATGATACAAAAGCGAACCCAATGGGGGCTGATTTTGATTATGCCGCAGCTTTTAAATCGTTAGATTTAAAAGCCGTGAAAAAAGACTTGACAGAACTTATGACAGATTCGCAAGACTGGTGGCCTGCGGACTATGGTCATTACGGTGGTTTGTTTATACGTATGGCGTGGCATAGTGCGGGTACGTATCGTATTCAAGATGGTCGTGGTGGATCTGGCTCAGGTTCGCAGCGATTTGCACCTTTGAATAGTTGGCCTGATAATGGAAATTTAGATAAGGCTCGTTTATTGCTTTGGCCTATCAAGCAGAAATACGGGAATAAAATATCATGGGCTGACCTTATGATTTTAGCTGGAAATGTAGCTATTGAATCAATGGGAGGTAAAACATTTGGTTTTGCTGGAGGCCGAGAAGATATTTGGCAACCCGAAGAAGATGTGTATTGGGGTAGTGAAGTAGAGTGGGGTGATAACAAAGCACGCTATGCTAACGAAGATTTAGAAGATTCTTTGGCAGCCGTTATGATGGGTTGGATTTACGTGAATCCTGAAGGTCCAAACGGTAATCCTGATCCGATAGGCTCTGCAGCAAACGTGAGAGAAACCTTTGCGCGAATGGCAATGAATGATGAAGAGACTGTGGCTTTAGTGGCGGGTGGTCATACGTTTGGAAAAGCGCATGGTGCTGCCGATCCAGGACAATACGTAGGAAAAGAGCCAGCAGGCGCTGCCATAGAAGAAATGAGTACGGGCTGGAAAAATAGTTTTGAAAGCGGGAAAGGAGATCATACAATTACTAGTGGTATCGAAGGAGCTTGGACGCCAAGCCCAGATCAATGGGACCATGATTATTTCAGAGTCTTATTAGATTATGAGTGGGAGCTGACAAAGAGCCCTGCCGGGGCGCACCAGTGGCGACCCAAGGATTCGTCTAATCCTGACAAAGCACCGATGGCACATGATGCCTCTAAACAGCAAGACCTGATGATGACCACGGCTGATATTGGTTTGAAAATGGACCCAACTTATCTAAAAATTTCACAGCATTTCAAGGACAATCCGGAAGCCTTTGAAGACGCTTTTGCTCGAGCTTGGTTTAAGCTGACACACCGTGATATGGGACCGACTTCACGTTACTTAGGCGAAGAAGCACCTAAAGAAGAATTGCTTTGGCAAGATCCAGTACCTACACCTACTTACATTTTGACTCCAGAAGATGAAGCAATTTTGAAAAGTAGTATTTCAAATTCATCGCTCACTATTTCTCAGCTCGTGAGAACAGCTTGGGCGTCAGCTTCTACTTATAGAGCATCTGATAAGCGCGGTGGCGCCAATGGAGGTCGATTAAGACTATCTCCTCAAAAGTTTTGGGAAGTCAACAATCCTTCTGAATTAAATGATGTATTGGATAAATACACTGAAATCAAAAAATCTTTTGATACAGAAGACAAAATTGTAACAATAGCAGACCTCATTGTGATTGGTGGTAATTATGGAATAGAGCAAGCGGCAAAAAATGCGGGACATTCCATTGCTATTCCTTTTACACCCGGTCGAGGAGATGCTACTGATGAGCAAACTGACGTTGAATCTTTTAAGGTTCTTGAGCCGAAGGCTGATGGTTTTAGAAATTATCAAAAACAAAATACGGGACTTTCTGCTGAAGAAATGTTGGTGGATAAAGCGAACCTCATGAATTTGACCGCATCGGAAATGGCTGTTTTAGTAGCAGGAATGCGTGTATTAAACACAAATTACGATGGATCGAAACATGGTGTGTTGACTCATGAAACAGACAAGCTAACGAACGATTTCTTTGTGAATCTTTTAGATATGAGCACAACTTGGAAAGCAACTGATGAAAATGATAGCCTTTTCGAAGGCAGCGATAGGAATACGGGTGAAGTGCGCTGGACAGGAACTCGCGCTGACCTTATTTTTGGTTCAAATACTGAGCTTCGCGCTATAGCTGAAGTTTATGCTGCTTCTGATGCTAAGGATAAGTTTGTTACTGATTTTGTTGGGGCTTGGACAAAAGTTATGAATGCTGACCGCTTTGATATATAGTTGCAATTTTTTCACAGAAAGAAAGGAAATTTTTGTCGTTTACAGTCTGCAAAGGAGTATTTTTACAATCGTAAGTTATTTAATCTTGAATCGTCTGTTTGAAGAGCAAATCAACTTAACTTGAAAAAATTACTACTCTATCCAGCTTGCTGGAATTAAGATAAAGTAATGGGAAGTATCAATGGGGGTTTTTACTTTTTTTCCATTACTTACCCTCGCCTTCCTGGCGAGGGTTTTTTTATGTATAGAGCTAAGATGCTTTTACAAATTATAACTATATTGCTCATCTTAAATGTAGAAAATGGATAAGCTTACACTCTCAAAAATTAAATCACAGCGCAATGCTGCTATTTTTTTGATAGCATTTGCGGTAGTCCTAATTACCAAACAGCTATACAGTATTGAATTAACAGCAATGAATACTAATCACTATATTGCTACTATTGGTTTACTTATTGTTCTGAGTTGTGGTTGTTATGGGCTGAGAAGGAGTTTGAAAAATTTAAAATCTTTAGCATAAAAAAACGCCTCGAAAAATTCGAGGCGTTTAATATAAATACTAATTTAATTAATTAGGATTAATTCTGAAAACTAATCACTGACCACTAAGCCGCATTCTCTTTCTTAATCAAGTTCAAGGCAGAACCTTCGCGGTACCAATCTATTTGCGATTGATTGTAGGTATGATTTACCGTTATAGTATCACTTGTGCCATCGGCATGTGCAAATTCTATGTTTAAAGGTTTACCCGGTGCAAATTCATTCAAGTCTAAGAAGTTGATTGTATCATCTTCTTGGATTAGGTCATAGTCTGCTTCATTGGCAAAGGTTAAGCCTAACATTCCTTGCTTCTTTAAATTGGTTTCGTGAATACGAGCAAATGATTTTACAATTACAGCTACCACACCTAAATGGCGCGGCTCCATTGCGGCATGCTCACGAGAAGAACCTTCACCATAGTTATGGTCGCCTACAACGATGGATGGTACGCCAGCTGCTTTGTAGGCACGTGCAGTATCGGGTACGGTGCCAAATTCTCCTGTCAATTGATTTTTTACTTTATCGGTTGCTTTACCAAATGCATTTACCGCACCAATCAAACAATTATTAGAAATATTATCTAGATGACCACGGAATTTTAACCATGGCCCTGCCATAGAAATATGATCCGTAGTACATTTTCCGAAAGCCTTAATTAGAAGTTTTGCTCCTTTGATTTCAGAACCAATAGGAGTAAAAGGAGTTAATAGTTGTAGGCGTTGCGAATCTTCAGCAACATTTACGGCTACAGCACTACCATCTTCTAGCGGAGCCTGATAGCCTGCATCTTCTACATCAAAACCTTTAGGCGGTAATTCAAAACCACTTGGTTCTGCCAACATTACTTCATCACCTTTGTCATTCTTGAGTTTATCTGTTTGAGGATTAAAATCTAAGCGTCCGCTAATTGCGATAGCCGCAACTAATTCAGGAGAGGCTACAAAGGCATGTGTGTTTGGATTGCCATCAGCGCGTTTCGCAAAGTTTCTGTTGAACGAGTGGATAATACTATTCTTTGGAGCATTTTTAGGATCGCTATAACGTGCCCATTGTCCTATACAAGGTCCACAAGCATTCGTAAATATAATAGCACCTAAGTCTTCAAAATCTTGAAGTAAGCCATCGCGCTCAGCCGTAAAGCGTACTTGTTCTGAACCTGGGTTGATTCCAAATTTAGCTTTCGGCTTTAAGCCTTTTTTTACGGCATCTTCTGCGATAGAAGCAGCACGGCTTAAATCTTCATAGCTAGAATTTGTACAAGAGCCAATTAATCCCCACTCAACATCTAAAGGCCATTCGTTTTCAGTTGCTTTGACGGTCATTTCGCTACCCGCTACCGTTGCTAAATCTGGTGTAAATGGACCATTTAAATGAGGTTGCAAGGTGTTCAAATCAATTTCAATAACTTGATCAAAATATTTTTCTGGATCAGCATAGACTTCTGGGTCACCCGTCAAATGTTCACGGACTTTATTCGCTGCATCCGCAATGTCCGCTCTATCGGTAGCACGTAAATAACGCTCCATAGAATCATCATAACCAAAAGTAGAAGTAGTTGCACCAATCTCGGCGCCCATATTGGCGATTGTTCCCTTACCTGTACAAGACATGCTCAACGCACCTTCTCCAAAATATTCTACTATAGCACCTGTACCACCTTTCACAGTTAGTATTTCTGCAACTTTTAAAATCACATCTTTGGGTGCGCTCCAACCCGATAATTTACCAGTTAGTTTTACACCAATTAATTTAGGAAACTTTAATTCCCAAGGCATACCCGCCATTACATCAACGGCATCTGCACCACCTACACCAATGGCCACCATGCCTAGTCCACCTGCATTTACGGTATGGCTATCGGTACCAATCATCATGCCGCCGGGGAAAGCATAGTTCTCTAAAACAACTTGGTGAATAATACCCGCACCTGGTTTCCAGAATCCAATACCGTATTTATTAGAAACCGATTCTAAAAAATTAAAAACCTCACTACTTTGGTTGATGGCATTTTGCAAATCGGCATCCGCACCCATTTTTGCCTGGATTAAATGGTCGCAATGTACTGTGGTGGGTACGGCTACTTGAGGCTTACCAGCTTGCATAAATTGCAAAAGCGCCATTTGAGCAGTAGCATCTTGACAAGCGATACGATCGGGCGCAAAATCCACATAATCCTTAGCTCGGCCATAAGCTGTAGTAGCGTTACCGTCCCATAGGTGATTGTACAAAATCTTTTCAGAAAGGGTCAAAGGTTTACCTACTGCTTTTCTTGCAGCTTCAATGCGCTCAGGCATACGTTCGTATACCGCTTTTATCATATCTATATCAAATGCCATAATCTGTGTTTTTAGCTTTAAAGTGAGGTCGCCAAAGTTACGAAAAAGGTAAATGATTATCTAATTCGGAAAAGTGAATTTTATTTACACGGGAGGTTTCTGATTTCCGTGGTTTAAGATGCTTCGCTGCAATTCTATCAACGGTGGGTATATTTATTTCTAATCCTCTTCAAAAAAGTCATTGTCGAGTTCCTTTATTTCATATGTGGTTTTTACTTGGACACCTACTGCATATAGATGCATTAAGTCTACTAGCTTAGATCCGTCTATGAGTATTATTGAATGATGCGCTTCTCTTGCTTTTTGAATCGCGCCATTGTCGAAGGTAGATGTCGTAATAAATACTCCTTTACTAGTATCGCCACTCATTGCGCCTATAAAATTTCTAATATCTTTTTCACGAACTTTGTTCTCGTTGTATCGTTTAGCTTGGGTATAGATTTTTTCTAGTCCTAATTTATCTTCATTTATGATACCATCTATTCCTCCATCGCCTGATTTTAATGTTTCAATAAAGTCTCCGTATCCCATTTTTTTTAAGAGCATCAGAATAACTTTCTCAAAATAATAAGGGTCAATTTCTCTAAGCTTTTCTAGAAGTTCTGTCTTTACTTCTTTTTCAATAGTTTTAAATCCAGAATCAATTAAATCTTGAGGCGATGCACTATCAACATCAACGCTTATGTTTTCTGTTTCTGTTTCTTTTTCATTATTAATGGAGTTTCTGTGATTTTGAAAGTCAATATCATTCTTTAAATCATAGAGGGTTAGACTACCAGTAGACAATACGCCTTTTCCTTTTTCGGTAATTCTGACAAATCCACGCTGAGGGTAAGCAACAAATTTAGCCATTTTAAGATAAGATTTACCCCAAACAATTCGATCTAATAGCACATTGGCTCCAGAGCTAGTTTTTTGTTCTAATTGAACTTTTGGCAAATTTGAGTAATATTTGTCACGAACTTTGTGCGCTAAATCTCTGCTTTTTAGAGATTCTTCAGAATTTAGAATTTCTAGTATTGGGATGAAGGTCTCATGATATTTTGGTAGTTCCATGGGATAAAATTTTATGCCCAAAGTTATTGTAACTATTGTTTTACTGAAGTATGAAAATAACGTTTAGTAAAGCTATTATTCTGAAATTTCATATTTATCTGTTATTGATTACATTCTAACACTTGCCATTCTCAGAAGGAATAGAAAATAGAAAAATACTTATACGCTAAACCGACACCTTAGCTCGAATGGCTTCGTGGCATTCGTAGTTTTCTAAGGTAAAATCTTCATACACAAAATCATAAATAGTAGAACGCTCCGGATTCAATTTCATTTTTGGCAAAGCAAACGGTTTGCGGCTCAATTGCAAATTCACCTGCTCCATATGGTCGTTGTAAATATGTACGTCACCAAAGGTATGTACAAAATCTCCCAAACCTAGATTACAAACTTGCGCTAGCATCATAGTAAGTAGAGCATAGGATGCAATATTAAATGGCACACCTAAGAAAACATCTGCACTACGCTGATACAATTGACAACTTAATTTTCTTCGGCCCTGCTCATCCGTATCAGGACTTACATAAAACTGAAACATATTATGACAAGGCATCAAAGCCATTTTGTCTAATTCGCCAACATTCCACGCACTCAGAATAATTCTGCGGCTGTCAGGGTTGTTTTTTATTTGGTCAATCACGGTTTCCAATTGGTCGTGAACAACTCCATCGGCTCCTTGCCAACTTCTCCACTGTTTTCCGTACACAGGTCCGAGGTCGCCATTTTCATCGGCCCATTCGTCCCAAATGCGAACTTTATTTTCCTTAAGGTAGGCAATATTGGTTTCGCCTTTTATAAACCATAGTAGTTCATGAATAATAGATTTTAGGTGAACCTTTTTAGTGGTTACCAAAGGAAAGCCTTCCTTCAGATCAAAACGCATTTGATATCCAAAACAACTTTTGGTTCCTGTGCCGGTACGATCTTCTTTTTGAGAACCATTGTCTAATATGTGTTGTAGTAAATCTAGGTAGGCTTGCATGCTGTAAAAATATTCTGATTGGCCAATATTACAGCAAAGAGAGAAGCTAAGATGTTGACGATTTTTGCACTATTTCCTAAGTAAGCCTTTGAGCTTGAGCAGTGCATTGAGTTTTGGGTCAGTAGGTGCCGACAAAACTGGATATTTAGTTTTAGTACCGCCAAAGCCCGAGAAAAATCGAGCAACCCCTTCCACCTCGCTGCCTTCAAAATCAAAAAAAGATTTACCCTGGGCAATCGAAAATTGAATACAGTACTGCAAAAGAAAACCCATGGCGCCACTTCCTAAAAATTCTTTTCGGCTTCCGCCAAGCAAATAATATCCGCAGTTTTTATCCATTACATAGCCGATAGCGGCATGAGTATTCCCTGCTTCATCTTGGGCTAATAATATTTTACCGATTCGTTGTTTTTTACAAAGTGAAAAAACGGATTCTACTAAATGAAAGGGCACAATTTCTTGACTATTTTGCCTTTGTAAAGAGTCAGTATAAATTGAATATAGCGTATCTATATTTTGATCTTCTACTAGGGTGAGACATTTTTCAGCTTTTTTAAGTTGGCGTTTTAAACTAGAACTAAAGCTTTTTTTTATTTCATCAAATTCATTTTGGGTATCTAGTAGGAAGGTTGTTTTTAGCCGTTTACTTTCAATCTCCTGCGAAAGCAAAGGGTGACTATCGTATTGACTAATACCAAATTGCGAAAGAAACTGTTGTGCTTGTTCAAAAAGATTTTGTTTCACAACAGGAGTGTAGTTTGTTTCTGAAAAAAGTAATCCACTATAAGGCGTGAGAAATGGATTTCTTGAAAATGAAAATCCCCATTTTTTATAGCTTGCATAAGGCAAATAGGCTTCATACTTTTCGAATTCAAATTTTTCAACGTTCCAATTATCTAAGACAGCATCCCACCAATAGGGCCGATGAAAAAGTGGTACCCAATCATGCGTTTCGCAAAACGATATATATTCTTCTTTTACACTCATTACTTGAACTGCAATGCTTTTACGGGTTTAATATTGCGAATAATAATAGTAGGAATGAGTAACACCAAAAGCATGACACCGATAACCAATACATTAATAAACAAGAAAGACGGCCATGCATACACGACTGGTGCTGTACTTACATAATACACTTCGGGGTTCAATTGAATGAATCCAAAGGACTTTTGTAGAAAAATAAATAAAAAGCCCAAGACATTACCTATCAATAAGCCTATCAATAATATACGCAAACCGGAAACATAAAACACCTTACTTAGTTTTGTATTTTGCATACCAAGTGATTTTAAAATACCTATCATTTGAGTGCGTTCAAGAATTAAAATTAGCATTGTGCTAATCATATTCATTATGGCCACGATAATCATAATTCCAATAATCAGGCGCTCATTTGTTTTCATCATACCAAGCCATGAGAAGATATTCTCGAAGCGTTCTCGAATCGTATAGGCAAATAAAGGTGGTTCAATTAAATCATTATAAATTTTTTCTTTACTCTCTTCGATTTTAGATAAATCTTTTACATACACCTCATATCCTTGTATGCGAGTTAGGCTGTCTTTAGTCACATTTTTTATGAGCTCATGATCGCAAAACGCAATTTGATTGTCGAACTCTTGAAGCCCTGTTTCAAATATTCCGCTGATGATTCCTTTGCGAGGGGTAGGCGTAGGACTGTTTGGCAATAAAAAATAAAGGCGAATCTTATCATTTACTGTGACCTTTAATTTATTGGCTAAGGATTGTGAGAGTACAATATGGTTGGAGTAAGCACTGTCAAAAAATTGAATCGTCTTCCCTTTGATGAGGGTTGGTGTGTTGAGCGCTGACTGAAAACTCGATTTTAAAATGATGCCCTCCATCTCTTCTTTACTTTTGATGATAGCAGATTGTAGCGCAAACGGAGCAACTTTTTTGACATTGTCATAGCTTGCAATCGCTTTTACTAGGCTGTCATTGAGTTGAACTTTTTCTTCTTGGAGGTAATGATTGGGGTCGGCTAAATAGGGTGTGACATGAATGTGTCCCCAGTTTTCGTAAAACTTACTTTTGACACCTTCTTGAAACCCTTTCACTAGTGAAATCCCTACAATCATCACCGCTACGCTGAGTGCAACTGCCGCAATGGCAACACGTACAATGGTTGCAGAAAAAGAGTTTTTTCTACCAAGGGCAATTCGTTGGGCTATAAAGCTGCTGATACGAGACACGGGACGTAAAAGTAAAACAAAAAGGCTGTCGAATGACAGCCTTTATTGAGTTTCGTTTTTAATATTTTTAATGCTTAGCTGGACTTGGTTTTGGAGTGGTTTTTGATTTTTCAGAGGGCATTACTGTTCCTCGAATTCCTAACTCAAAACGCTCCTTCAAACTTTTAGCATTCGACTTAATGTAAATTGTTTTATTAAAAGAACCCACGCGTCCTTTCGTGTTATACTTTACTAAAATCGTTCCTTTCTTACCGGGCATAATCGGATCTTTACTCCACTTGGGTATCGTACAGCCACAAGAAGCCGAACAGCTTTGAATAATCAATGGGCTTTTACCCACATTCTTAAACTTAAAACTATAAGTGGCCACTGGTCCTTCCTTTAAATTTTCAAAGTCATGCGTCGTTTTTTCAAACTTAAAAACAGGTGCTTTATTGTCTTGAGCTTGAGCGGCAAAACCAATAGTTAGTATAGCTAGTAACGTTAAAATTTTCTTCATATACAAATATTATTTACTAAAATTAGTGTTTGATCATTGAGTTATTATTCGTTGGTACAGAAGAAGAAGGTGCTTTCTCAACATTTCCTTTAATTTTCAATACTTTTTGACCGGCTGTAGATTTAACAGTGATTGTCTTATAAAAACTTCCAGGGCGTCCTTTTGTGTTATAAGTCGCTGTGATTTTTGACGTTTTACCAGGTAAGATTTCCTCTTTGCTCCAAAAAGGTGTGGTGCAACCACAACTAGCACGCACGCTTTCTAACTGAATGGGTTGGTTAGAAGTATTCGTGAACTCAAAATCATAACTCACCGCTGGGCCTTCAGCGATAGTTCCAAAATTATGTTCTTCAGCGATAAATTTCATTGATTCTGCCTTGTCCACATTTGCGACAGGGTTTGTTACAGCACGAATCGGAGATTCAACTGCATTTACTTTTTTATTAGAAAGTTCTACTACACCATCATCAGTAGGACGAGTAACATTTTGTGCCATTGCACTTCCACCGATTAGTAAGGCTGTTGCTAAAAATAAAATTGATTTTTTCATGTTGTTTGTTTTTGCTGTCTATTTGTTCTTATCCAAATTTAAAGGATAAACTTTGTAATAATCTACTCGGCTGTTAAGTCAGGGTTAAGTGAATAGAGATTAACAGTTCTTGAAAGAATGACTTGTTAATTCAAATGATATTTCGTTAAAATAAACTTTATGTCTCGTTGGAAACAGACTAGTTATTTTGATGTCCGTTTTGTATTTTTGTATGATAACTATGGCAAAAGAAGAACAGACATTGATTGATGGAAAGCTATCCTTTGAAGAATTTAAAGAAGAAGTCTTACGCGACTATCGCTTGGCAGTGGAAAGTCGAGAAACCAGTTTACTAGGAAGAAAAGAAGTGCTGACCGGAAAGGCTAAATTTGGAATTTTTGGAGATGGAAAAGAGCTTGCCCAGATTGCTATGGCCAAAAGTTTCAAAGATGGTGATATTCGCTCAGGATATTACCGAGATCAAACTTTGATGTTTGCAACGGGGATGAGTACGATTCAGCAGTTTTTTGCTCAGTTATATGCCACGCCGGATGCGGAATTAGAACCAAGTAGTGCAGGCCGTCAAATGAATGGTCACTATGCTACTCGTTGGTTAGACCAAGAAGGTAATTATAAGGATCTTACAAAAACTAAAAATAGTAGCGCAGATATTTCACCAACGGCTGGACAGATGGTACGGGGCTTGGGCCTAGCCTTTGCTTCAAAATGCTACAGAGCCAATGAAGAATTGCACACTAAAAACAATTTTTCTGATAAGGGTAATGAAGTAGCTTTCTGTACGATTGGCGATGCCTCTACAAGCGAGGGGCCGTTTTGGGAATCGATTAATGCAGCAGGTGTATTGCAAGTGCCCTTGGCTGTTTTCGTATATGATGATGGCTACGGTATTTCTGTGCCGAGGAAATATCAAACTTCTAAAAATTCAATTTCAAAAGCACTAGCTGGTTTCCAATATAATGAAGGTGAAGGCGGTGTGGATATTTATACGGTGCGAGGTTGGGATTATGCAGCGCTTTGCAGCGTGATTCAAAAGGGAGTTAAAAAAGTAAGAGAAACTCATACGCCGGCTTTGTTTCATATTCAAGAAGTCACTCAGCCGCAAGGGCATTCAACCTCTGGTTCTCATGAGCGATATAAATCTGCCGAGCGATTGAAGTGGGAGAAAGAAGTGGATTGTATTCATAAAATGAAGAAATTTATTTTGGAAAATGCGATAGCAGATGAAGAACTTTTAGATAAGATATTGGACGAGGCCAAGCAAAAAGTAAAAGAGAAAAAAGAAGCCGCCTGGACAGCATTTACGGAGCCAATTAAAAGTAGCATCGCGCAAGCAGAAATGTTGATGAACCAAGTTGTGTTTGAAGCCGGGGATAAGGGTCAATTTATAGCGGCTTTGGTCAAAGAGTTAAAAGCTATCCGTGAGCCAATCCGAAAGGATGTAATGGTCGCGATTTCTAAAACCTTGCGCTACGCAACCGAAGGAAATGCAAAACGTCAGCTCAATACATTTTATCAAAATTTAAAAAAGGAAAATGAAGAGCATTATAACTCTCGTTTGTATTCTAACTCTGCAAAAGCGGTTCGAAATGTAAAACAGATTGCCCCACAATTTGAGGAAGACAATCAGAAAAATGGGTATGAAATTTTAAACGCTTACTTCGATACGGTACTCAAGGAGCGCCCTGAAGTATTTGCTTTTGGTGAGGATGTTGGGCAAATTGGAGACGTAAATCAAGGGTTTGCTGGTTTGCAAGAAAAGCACGGTTCTGTTAGAGTATTTGATACAGGAATTCGTGAAAATACAATTATTGGTCAAGGTATCGGAATGGCTATGCGTGGATTGCGTCCCATTGCGGAAATTCAATATTTGGATTATTTATTATATGGGCTTCAGCCACTGAGTGATGATGTGGCCACTATGGAGTATCGTACGAAAGGGGGGCAAAAATGTCCATTAATTGTGCGCACGCGTGGTCACCGATTGGAGGGAATTTGGCATAGTGGTTCACCGATGGGAATGATAATCAATTCATTGCGCGGGATGAATGTTTGTGTGCCTAGGAATATGGTACAAGCTTGTGGAATGTATCAAAGTTTGTTACAAAGCGATGAACCGGCTCTGGTAGTAGAATGTTTAAATGGTTATCGTCTTAAAGAAAAAATGCCAAGCAACCTTGGTGAGTATACTATTCCATTAGGGATTCCTGAAATCATTAGACAAGGAGAGGATATAACGATTGTTTCTTACGGAAGCACGCTGCGCATTATCGAAGATGCTATCGTAACTTATTTAGAGCCAGCTGGTATATCTTGTCAGGTAATAGACGTGCAAACGCTTTTACCTTTTGATATAGATAAAACGATTGTTGAAGAGTTGAAAAAAACAAACCGTATTGTGTTTGTAGACGAGGACGTACCCGGTGGAGCCTCGGCCTATATGTTTCAGCAGGTGATGGAGAAGCAGGGTGGCTATCGTCATTTAGATGTTTCACCGCGTACTATCACCGCTCGTGCTCATAGACCATCATATGGAACCGACGGAGATTATTTTTCCAAACCGAATGCTGAGGATATAGCCGCGGTGATTGAGGATATGATGGTGGAGTAGGTTTGCCTCTTTCTTATTTCTTTAAAAAGTAAAGCTCTGTTTTAATTAATAGTATCAACGTTTTTAATGAAATCGCTTTGAAGTCTATCATTATTAATTCAACTATAACAATGCAAGTCGTTATTCTGAGTATTCCTGCTTATTTTTACCAATCATAAAATACAACAATGAACGAATTTGAAAAATTTGCAATAAAAGATCAAGGAATTAGTAGTAGCACTTTGCACAACTACAGTTCTCATTTAAATAATATCACCAACCTTACACCTTATATTATTGAGGAGCGCCCAATGAACGTAGCGAGTATGGATGTTTTTTCTCGTTTGATGATGGATCGTATCATTTTTTTGGGAGAAGGGATCAATGATTATGTTGCCAATATCGTCACTGCGCAACTATTATTTTTAGAAAGTGTAGATCGTACGCGTGACATTCAAATGTATCTAAATTCACCGGGTGGTAGTGTTCATGCTGGTTTAGGGATTTATGATACTATGCAAATTATTGCACCTGATGTGGCTACCATTTGCACGGGCATGGCCGCTAGTATGGGAGCCGTATTAATGTGTGCAGGTGAAAAAGGGAAGCGCACTGCTTTAAAACATTCTCGTGTGATGATTCACCAACCAATGGGCGGTGCACAAGGGCAGGCAAGTGATATTGCGATTACCTACAAAGAAATTGAAAAGCTTAAAAAAGAATTATATACCATTATTGCCGAACACTCTGGCCAAAAATATGCCAAGGTAGAAAAGGATAGTGATCGTGATTATTGGATGACTGCACAAGAAGCCAAAGAGTACGGAATGGTGGACGAGGTATTGATTAAGAAAAAGAAGTAAACAGTATTTTTTTTTACAAGAACTTAGATAATTTAATTGCTAAAACTTTATAATATTCTAGACGATGGACGGAAAACAAAATAATTTACAATGTTCATTTTGCCTAAAAAAGCAAGATGAAGTAGAAATGATTGTCAGTGGTGCGAAGGCACACATTTGTGAAGAATGCGTTCAGAATGCAAGTAAGATTATAGCTAAAGAATTAAGTTTTTTTTCCAGCGATACTCAGGAGACTCAATCAATAACGGATGGTAAAAAAGAGATTGCTTTCGACTATAAGCCGCTTGATATTAAAAACCATTTAGACCAATATGTAATAGGTCAGGATGATGCCAAAAAGGTTATTAGTGTAGCAATTTATAATCATTATAAAAGGCTTCATCAAGATATTGGAGATGATGAAATTGAGATTGAAAAATCTAATATTATCATGACGGGTGAAACAGGAACCGGTAAAACCTTATTGGCTAAAACTGTTGCCAAACTCTTAAATGTTCCGTTTGCCATTGTTGATGCTACAGTCTTTACTCAAGCCGGTTATGTAGGAGAAGATGTAGAAAGTATTTTATCTCGCTTACTACAAAATGCGGATTATAATGTGGCACAAGCCGAGAAGGGAATTATTTATATAGATGAGATTGATAAAATTGGACGGAAGAGTGATAACCCGAGTATTACACGTGACGTTAGTGGCGAGGGGGTTCAGCAAGCTATGTTGAAATTGCTTGAGGGAACCGAAGTGCTAGTGCCACCACAAGGTGGGCGGAAGCACCCCGAGCAGAAGATGGTAAAAGTAAATACTCAAAATGTATTATTTATATGTGGAGGTGCTTTTGAAGGAATTGATAAAGTGATTGGACGTAGAATACAAACTTCTACGATTGGATTTAAAAACAATGAAAACACGGAACTAAAGGAAAGCGAACTGATTCAGCATGTAAATGCACAAGATTTGAGAAGTTTTGGCTTGATCCCTGAATTGCTCGGGCGGCTGCCAGTGGTAACTTATCTAATGCCTTTGGACAAAAATGCTTTAAAGCGAATTTTGACGGAGCCCAAAAATGCCTTAGTCAAACAGTATCAAAAATTGATGCAATATGAAAATGCTGAAGTTGAATTTACCGATGACGGATTGGATTATATTGTGCAAAAAGCGATAGACTTTAAACTAGGTGGGCGTGGTTTACGCAGTATTTGTGAATTAATCATGACGGATGCAATGTTTGATATTCCGAGCCGTAAAGGGAAAAAGAAAATCGTGATAGATGAAAAATATGCTAGTGAGCGGATTGAAAAATCAAAATTGGCCTATTTAAAAGTTGCTTAGTTTTAACGATAAGTCAACACTACCCAATAGGCTAATTACTTAAATTTGTAAAATATAAAAAACTAAAACGAACAGATAATGCAAGATTTAATTAACAAACTAACCGAGAAAGTAGGATTGGATGCTGAACAAGCTAAAGGATCCGTAGAAACTGTAATGGAATTTGTAAAAAGCAAATTGCCCGAAGGAATAGCTGATAAGGTTGAGGATATGTTTAGCGGTGCCGAAGGTGAAAAAATCGAAATGGGAGGTATTATGGACTCCATCGCTGGCTTATTTGGTGGAGCCGGAGATAAGGCTTCTGAGGGTGCAGGCGATCTTGTTGATAATGTAAAAGATAAGGCGGGTGATTTGATGGATGAAGGGAAAGAAAAATTAGGCGATCTTGCGGAAGACGCAGAAGATATGGCTAAAGAGGCGATTGATAAAATCAAAGGAATGTTTGGAGGTAAATAATCTCGAACTGACTTATTAATATTGCAAGCTCTCACATTTTGTGAGAGCTTGTCTAATTTTACCTAAGGATACAATATCAATGAGCACAGGTGTCATTGGCGCATTCAATCATCATCAAACAATTTTTTCCTAATTTTAATATTCTTTTATTTTAAAACCTTAATCATGAAATTATCAAACTACAGTACAAAACCGCCAGCAGATTTTAATAAGGCAACGGCCAAAGTAGAATTCAAAAAAATGCAAAAACAATTCCGAGATTTGCAATATATTTTACGTGCACAAGCCAAACATTCTTTATTAATCGTCTTACAAGGAATGGATGCTTCGGGTAAGGATGGTGCCGTGAAAAACATTTTTAAATATATTAGCCCTTCGGATGTTAAAGTGAAATCTTGGAAAGCGCCAAGTAAAGAAGAGTTGGCTCATGATTTTTTATGGAGAATTCATCAACATACTCCAGCTAAAGGCATGATACAAGTTTTTAATCGGAGTCACTATGAAGATATTTTGATAACGCGAGTTCATGGCTGGTGCGATGACGAAACTGCAGCGGAACGTATTGAGGCCATAAATGATTTTGAAAAATTACTAATTCAAAACAATACTCATATACTCAAATTTTATTTACACATTTCCAAAGAAGAACAAGAGGCGAGGTTAAGTGAACGAAAAACAAATCCTAAGAAAATGTGGAAGCACAATGATGGAGATTGGGAGCAGCGAAAGCACTGGGACACTTATATGAAATACTATGAAGAGGCTATTGAAAAAACGGCTGACTGTCCATGGCATATTGTACCGACTGATGTGAATCGCTATAAAGAATTCGTTATTCTTCAAAATGTTATCAAGAAGTTACAAAGTTTGGACTTGTCTCTACCTAGTTTGGAATCTTAAAATTTTCTTATACTTTAGCGGCTTAATTTAAAAAAACATATAAAAAAATGGGAATGATTTCTGAATTTAAAAAATTTGCTACAGGAGGTAGCTTAATTGATGTAGCGATTGCATTCGTAATGGGTATGGCTTTCAACAAAGTGATAACTGCATTTACGGGTGGGATAGTATCGCCTTTACTAGGTTACTTATTAGGTGTAGATTTGTCTGCAATGAAAAAAGTACTACGTGAAGCTCAAATGACCGTTACTGATGGAGTACCTGTTGAAACAGTTTCTGAAATTTCAGTTGCTTATGGTGCTTTTATTATGGCTATCATAGACTTTATCTTGGTTGCGTTTGTTTGCTTCTTGGTTATTCGTTCAGTATTGAAAAAAGATCCGAATGCTGTTCCTCCTACACCAGCAAACGAAGTTTTACTAACAGAAATTAGAGATCTGTTGAAAAAATAGCAATTGCATTAACACTTCTGTTACAGCCACCCGCATAATGCGGGTGGCTTTTTTTATATTTTTGCGTTACATAAAATTATAAGAAATGAAAAAACTACTAGTACTATTTACACTAAGCATTTTTGCAATGCAAGCAACGGCACAGACTGATGCAGCAAAAGATTTACAAGAAAAATTAACGAAAAAAACAGAAGCAGCTGAAGGTTGGACTAAAACAGGAATTTTAAATGTAGGCTTGAATCAAGGTGCGCTTCAAAATTGGGCTGCAGGTGGTGAGAGAGCTTCTCTTGCTTTGAACGGAGCTTTAAATGCAATTGCTACTAGAAAACTGGGCAATACATTTTGGGAGAGTACAGCAGATCTTTTTTATGGTCTCAATTACGTTACTTCTAACAATTTTGTACCTCGAAAAATTGATGATCGTATCGATTTGTCTACGCGATATGGTGTACAGCCTAAATCTTGGATGAATAAAAAGGTTTTAAAGCATACTTATTTAACTGGTCTGGCGCGGGCTCAAACTCAATTTTCAAGGGGTTTTAATTATGCAGCTCCTATAGAAAGTGCTGTGAACAATAATGGTGAGGGGATTTCAAATTTCTTATCACCTCTTTATACTACCTTGGCAATTGGTGCAAACTATCGTAAAAGTGAGCGTTTTGGCGTATTCTTCTCTCCGGCAGCTGCTCGTATGATTTTTGCTGATGCAGTTCATACTCAAGGGCCCAATGGCGCGTTTGGCATTGGTCGTAATGAAACGTTTGCTTTCCAATTTGGAGCTTATTTAACTGCTAATTATAATGCCAATATTACTGAAAACATCAGTTATACTTCGCGTTTAGATTTATATTCAAACTATCTAAAAGAGCCACAAAATGTAGATATTTTATGGGATAACATATTTGGTATGAAATTAGGGAAATATATTGGAGCAAGCCTTGGTGTAACTATGGTTTACGATCATGATATACCAGGTCAAAGAAATGCTGAAGGCGATTTGGGACCATTAGGTTGGACTCAGTTAAAGCAAGTATTGAACATTGGTTTTCAGTACAAGTTATAATAGCGAATTCTAAAACTATAATTAACCTTGTTACGTTTGCGTAACAAGGTTTTTTTATGGCGCCTAGTATCTATATTTGCGCCCGGATGAACTTGCAATTCCTGCAAGAGTTATATAAAAATAATGATGCTACTAAACAATTAGTAGACGGGATACGTTTGTCTCAACCCCAAATTTTTACAATTAAGGGTCTTACTGATTCGGCCCGATCTTTCTTATTTTCTGCTGTATTTAAGGAAAAAGATTTTAATCATTTAGTAATTCAAGATGATTATGAATCAGCCGCTTATTTTCATAATGACATTGAGCAAATTACTGGTGCTTTAGACATTTGTTATTTTCCAGATAGTTTTAAGCGTATGGGTGATTATACTCGGCTGAATAGTAGCCATGTTATGTTGCGATCTGAAACTCTTCTAAAACTGCAAAGAGAAAATAATGAGCTGCCGCATAGAAAGGTGCTGCTAACCTATCCTGAAGCGTTATTTGAAAAAGTTGTCAACGCTAATTCATTTGGTAAGAATATTTTACTGATAAAGAAAAATCAAGAAATTGACATAACGTTTTTAAGTGAGTTTTTGGTAGGCTTGGGCTTTACAAAAGAGGAGTTTGCTTTTGAGCCGGGTCAATTTGCCATTCGGGGTGGAATTGTTGATATATATTCATTTGGGAATGAGCACCCGTATCGAATAGAATTATTCGATACTGAAGTAGAGAGCATTAGACTATTCGATCCTGCTTCACAACTTTCACTTAAGCAATTGTTGCAAGTAAAAATTGTGCCGAACGTAGAGCATGATTTTGAGCAAGTTGACAGAATGAGCTTATTAGAATATTTGCCAGAAAATACAATCGTCTGGGTAAATGATTTGGCTTTTGTGGAAGAGCGACTACGCACACTGCATAAAAAGTATAAAGAAATTGAGCTGAAGGAAGATGAGGAGTTGCTGCTGAAAGAATCAAATATTTACGAAGTTTCAGATTTCTTAGAACAGCTATCTCACAGAACGATTATAGACTATGGAACTAATAATGCCTCGGAAGTATTAGGTGAATTGAACGAGCATGAGATTCTTTGTCGGACAAAGCCACAACCTGCTTTTAATAGGAAATTTGATTTATTGATTGATCATTTTAATCAAAAGAGTGCTGAGATGTTCAATATCTTCGTTTGTTCTGAAAATGTAAAACAAACGTCTCGGCTACAAAGTATTTTCGAAGATTTGGGTGAGAATATCGTTTTTACGGCTTTACCAATTTCGCTAAGTGGCGGTTTCATTGATGAGGACTCGAAAGTTCTTTGTTATACCGATCATCAAATTTTTCAGCGGTACCATAAGTATAAAGTCAAACAAGCCTATAGCAAAGGAAAGGCAATGACGTTGCGGACGCTGAATGAGTTAACGCCGGGCGATTTTGTGAGCCACATAGATCATGGTGTGGGTATGTATAGCGGTTTGCAAAAAATTGAGGTTAAGGGAATTAAACAAGAGGCGGTGCGCATCATTTATAGAGACAATGATGTGCTTTACGTTAATATCAATTCTCTTCATAAAATATCAAAATTTACGGGAAAAGATGGTACTCAGCCCAAAATTCATAAATTGGGAAGCGGTGTTTGGGAAAAATTAAAAAACAAAACCAAGAAAAAGGTAAAAGATATTGCTGCTGAATTAATCAAACTTTACGCCAAACGAAAGGCAATTCCTGGTTTTGCTCATCAACCTGATACTTACTTGCAAACGGAGTTGGAGGCCTCGTTTATTTTTGAAGATACGCCAGATCAAAGTACAGCTACAGCAGATGTAAAGGAGGATATGGAGAAAGAGTCGCCCATGGATCGATTAGTATGTGGCGATGTTGGTTTTGGAAAAACAGAAATTGCAATTAGAGCTGCTTTTAAAACTGTTACAGATTCTAAGCAAGCCGCTATTTTAGTCCCGACTACTATTTTAGCTTATCAGCACTATCAAAATTTTAAGGAGCGATTAAAAGAATTTCCTTGTACGGTAGATTATCTCAACAGATTTAAAAGTACTAAGGAGAAAAAAGAAACGTTGGCACGACTAGAAGAAGGTAAAATTGATATTATAATCGGAACACATGCTCTATTAAGTAAAGATGTAAAGTACAAAGATTTAGGACTGCTGGTTATTGATGAAGAGCAGAAGTTTGGAGTTTCGGCTAAAGAAAAAATAAGGGGTATCAAAGCCAATGTAGATACGTTGACTTTAACGGCCACTCCCATACCTCGAACGCTACAATTTTCTCTCATGGGTGCGCGCGATTTGAGTATTATTAATACGCCGCCACCCAATCGACAGCCAGTGGAAACAGAGGTGAGAGTGTTTAATGATGAGCTGATTCGGGATGCTATTTATTATGAATTTGAGCGAAATGGACAAGTATTCTTCATTCATAATCGAGTGAAGGACTTGCCCGAGATGCTCTCTTATCTCAAAAATTTATGTCCTGACGTAAACTTTGGAAGTGCCCACGGGCAGCTAAAAGGTAATGAGTTAGAAGAGGCTATTTTAGATTTTGTAGCCCATGAGTTTGACGTACTAGTTTGTACCAACATCGTTGAAAGCGGTGTAGATATTCCCAATGCCAATACAATTATTGTAAACAATGCTCATCAGTTTGGCCTAAGTGATTTGCATCAGTTAAGAGGTAGGGTAGGACGAAGTAATAAAAAGGCCTTTTGTTATTTGCTGGCTCCACCCATGAGTACCTTACCTAATGAAAGTAGAAAACGGCTTAACAGTTTGGAGCAGTTCAGTGAATTGGGGAGTGGGTTTCAAATTGCTATGCGGGATTTAGATATCCGAGGTGCGGGTAATTTATTAGGTGGTGAGCAAAGTGGTTTTATCTCGGATATTGGCTTGGAGACATTTCATAAAATCCTAAATGAGGCCGTACGTGAATTGAAACAAAAAGACCTCAAACATTTATTTGATGAAGAGGAGGAGGGAGATTCTTCAACTGCCGAAGATTACGTAAGTGATTGCACAGTAGATACAGATACTGAAATTTTAATACCTACCGATTATGTCGAAAGTATTCAAGAGCGTCTCTTTTTATATCATAAGCTCGATCGATTAGAGAAAGAGGACGATTTGACTAAGTTTTCACAGGAATTAGAAGATCGATTTGGTCCGATTCCGCGAAAAGTAGAAGATCTATTTGTAGCACTTCGTTGCCGTTGGGTAGCGAAGCAGTTAGGCTTTGAAAAGCTAATCTTGAGAAACAAACAGCTGCGTCTTTATTTTATTTCAGATCCGGAATCTCCCTACTTTGAAAGTTTAGTTTTTCAGCATATCATGAATTACATACAAACGCAAACAAATAAGGCTAGCCTTAAGAATGTTGGCAAGAATTTTATGCTGATTATCAATAAGGTCAGCGATTTGGGTGAAGTGCTTTGGCATTTGCAAGCTATGAGGATTAAGAAATGATAATAATTATTTTTATTAAATAATTGATATTCAGATTATTGTGTGATTTGTTTTACAATTTGGTGTAACTATATTTTATAGTATTATTCAGCAAATAATTATAGATTGTATTTATGCACAGCTGTGTATTACTGAAATGGAACTTACGGATAAACTCTGTTATTTTTACAGTCGTATGAATTTAGAACAACTGATGCTTCATTCTGAGGCTATAATTTTTGCAGCCGATCGGCCTATTAGTCAAGAAGAAATATCTAGCACTTTACAACAAACTGAATATGTTGAGACTGAAAGTTTGGAGAAGCTATCCTCGGCATTGGAAGCCATTGTAGAAAAGTATGCTGCTGATTTTTATCCATTTGAGGTAAAGATGTCAGGTGGGGGATATCAGTTTTTAAGTAAGTCTAATTTTCATCCCTTACTAGCGAAACTAAATGGTACAAAATTTAGAAAGCGATTGTCTGCCGCGGCCATGGAAACCTTAGGAATTATTGCCTATCGCCAGCCGACGACAAAAAGTGAGATGGAATATATACGGGGTGTCAATGCAGATTACTCTGTTCAGAAATTACTAGATCTTGAATTAATAGCTATTTTGGGTAGAAAAGAAGATGCTGTTGGTAAGCCATTATTGTATGGCACCTCTCACGCATTTTTAGATTATCTAGGGATAAACTCAATTGAAGAGTTGCCAAAGTTGAATGAAATCAATCAATACGAGGATATTATTCCCACCGATGCTAATGAGGCCCTTCCTGACGAAGGAGAAAGTCAAATGGTGGTCAATGAAAATGGTGAAATTAATGAGCTAGACTCTGCTGTGGAAGAAAGTAAAGAAGAGGATACTGGGCTAGATAATGAACAAGAATCCACTGAAACTAATGAGACAGATACAGGAGAAGAAAATCCTGAGTCTGATTCAAGAGAAGGTCACGAAGACACTGAGGCCAAAGACTCTAACGACTAGTTTTGAACTTCCAATAAGTTGGCAATGAATTTATTCACGTGGTCGAGGTACTCTTCATTTAAAGAGTAAAAAATCTTTTTACCTACACGTTTAGTTTTCAAATAACTAGCCCTGCGCAGTATGGCTAAATGCTGTGAGGCTACGGATTGTTCTATGCGGAGGCGTACATAAATTTCTGTTACGGTTAGTTCCTTATTTTCTTCTAAAAGCTTTACGATACTTTGACGCAACTTATGATTGATGGCACGAATAATTGAGGCAGTCTTTTTTATATCTAAAAAGTTGACCTTTGAATTACTAGTGATTTCCTTGTCTGTGAATGAATAAATGTTATTCGTGAAATGTTCTTCTTGCATAATCGTCTGATTTCAAACACTAAATTAGTAAAATTTATATATATATCCAAATGAAATTGTGCGTTTTATAATTTTTAACAACTGCATATTTGTCAAAATCGCTTCTTTGGAAGGTTGGCGTGCACTTTTTTTAGGTAAAAGGGTTCGGCATGAAAGATGTTATTGAACTCTTTATTAGCCTTTCGATTCTGGGCTAGTTGCACTATAAACTCTAACTCTAAAGGTAGTACAGTAACGTCCCTTTCAAATTCTACTGGCAATATATCTGTGCTTATAAGTTCCATGTTCGGAAGGTTGGAAAGGGTTTTTCGAATAAATAGAGTGTTTTGTACTTCAGCTGGTACAATAGTTTTTTCTCGAGTTTGTGCACAGAAAAAATATTCGTCCTGTCTAGCAGCTTGCAGGCAGGCTACAGCATCTTGATTTAGGTTGGCTTGCAAATATTGCTGACATAAAGAATCTAATTTATTTAACAAGATTAATGGTATACTCAAGGCATAACAAAATCCCTTAGCGGCAGCAAGGCCAACTCGCAAGCCGGTATAAGAACCAGGTCCATTTAAAAGAGTAATACAAGTTATTTTGCTCACTCCTCCATATTTTTCAAGAAGTTTTTCAATCATGCCGTGTAAAACAGTACTATGCTTCATGGCTTCTTCGTGAATGCTGTGTTCAACAATTTTATCTTCTTGAAATAAGGCTAACTCACAAAAGGCACTAGAGGTATTGATGTATAAATTCACGTGTATAATTATTTTTCAAAAATATTTCTTTCATCGTACTTTTAGGTCATGAGTAAGAAGATTTTAAATGTTAAAAAAGCACCACAACCCATAGGACCTTATTCTCAAGCCGTAGAGGTCAACGGTATGTTATTCATTTCAGGTCAAATCGCTATGGACCCCGATACCAATGAATTAATGCTAAGCTCAACTGAAGAGGAGACTAGGCAAGTATTAAAAAATGTACAAGCCATATTACTTAAATATGAAATGAGTTTTGCGAATGTCGTAAAATCATCAATCTTCTTAAGTTCAATGGATTTGTTTGACGATGTCAATCAAGTATATGCAAGTTATTTTAAAGATGAATATCCTGCTCGTGAAACGGTGGCTGTTTCGACTTTACCTAAGAATGTAAATGTAGAAATTAGTGTGATAGCGGTTCGATAGTCTCTCGTCTTAAAAACTAGGTAAGTTTTTTCATGACGTTATATACCAAATCAGGCTTGCCCAATGTGTAAAAATGTAAGCCAGGCACTCCATGTTCCATAAGTTCTGATGCTTGCTGAAAAAGCCAATCCTCGCCAACTTTACGTTGCTCTTGCTTTGTGCTGGCGTTCATCATATTTTTTACTAGTTCTTCTGGCAAATCAACATGGAAGATAGAAGGAATCATGGTAAGCTGACGCTGTGTACTCAAAGGTTTTAAGCCTGGAATGATGGGAACATGAATATCAGCCTCACGACATTGTTTTACGAATTCAAAATATTTTTCATTGTCAAAAAACATTTGGGTGGCTATATATTCTGCTCCGGCATCGACTTTTTGTTTCAAGTGCATCAGGTCGAGCATAGGGTTGGCACTTTCAAAATGCTTTTCAGGATAGCCAGCGACTCCTATGCAAAAATTAGTAGTGTCTGCATTGGTTATGTCATCCTCTAGGTAGCTACCTTGATTGAGCTCAACCACTTGTTTTACTAAGTCAATTGCAAAATTATGACCGTTTGGATGTGGTCTAAAGTATTTTTCACCTTTCGGAGGGTCGCCTCGTAAAACTAGTACGTTGTTGATTCCTAAAAAATTTAAATCGATTAAAGCATTTTCAGTTTCATCTTTACTGAACCCTCCACAAATTAAATGCGGCACAGCATCTACTTTATAGTGATTCATTATTGCAGCACAAATGCCTACGGTTCCTGGTCGCTTTCTTATATCCACTTTATTAAAAGACCCATCGGTGCGTTGTTTAAATATTTGCTCACTACGGTGATAAGTCACATTAATAAACGAAGGATCAAACTCCATTAATGGGTCTAGAATTTCGTAAATTGAATGAATGCTCTTACCCTTAGTAGGGGGTAAAATTTCAAATGAGATTACAGGTTTTCCTTTTGAGTTAGCTATGTGTTCGGTTACTTTCATTTTAATCTTCGTTTTTTACTACTTGGGCCAGTGGTACTCTGTTTTCTAAGGATTTGGCTAATGTCATTTCATCGGCATATTCTAATTCTCCACCGAAAGCTACTCCTCTAGAGAGTGTTGTCAATTTTACAGAATCTGAAATTAGTTTTGATATATAATAGGTAGTGGTGTCACCTTCCAAATTTGGACTCAAGGCAATAATTAATTCTTTAGTTTCGTTCTCTTTTACTCTTTCGATGAGTTCGGCGATGCGAAGCTTTTCTGGGCCAATACCATCCAAAGGGGAGAGCAAACCACCCAAAACATGATAAAGGCCATTGTATTGCTGGGTAGCTTCTATAGCAATTAATTCCCGAATAGATTCTACAACACAGATAGAGCTGGCTCGTCGTGAAGGCTGCTGACAAATGCTACATACTTCATGATCGGACACATTGAAACAGTCTTTACAAAACTGAATATTTTTTCGCATAGATCGGATTCGATTCGCAAAGTCCGAAACGCTATCTTCCTCTTCTTTTAAAAGATGCAGAACCATACGCAGAGCTGATTTTTTGCCGATTCCTGGCAAGTTGCTAAACGCATCAACGGCATCAGTTATTAATTGGGAAGAAAAATTCATTTAAGAGAAGCAAAGATAAATTAGGATAGTGAGAAAAAACTAACAAGGCTTGAGTGCTATTTATTAAACTTTCTAGGTTTATAGACGCTGGTTTTGTTCCCGCAGCCACAACCTTTTTTGGCTGCACAACCGCTGACTAGAAAAATACTAGTGACAATGGCTAGTATTACAATTCGGTAATCTCTTTTTTTATTTATCCGCTTCACAACCTACTTTTGATATATAAAGATATGCCAAGCCCTTCTTCGAAAAAAATATTATTGGTACCGCTAGATTGGGGGCTTGGTCATACCACTCGCAGCATTCCTATTATCCAAGAACTGTTGGCTTTAGGGCATGAAGTTCATTTGGGAGGGTCGGCAATGACTCAGGTTATTTTTAAAGAAGAGTTTTCAGAATTACCTTTTTATGATTTCCCTTCTTATGGTATTTCATATCCCCAAAGAGGGAATAAATTTATGAGCCATATTGTGAAGCTCTTACCTCGGATTTACAAAGCCATTCGCTTAGAAAAAAAGAGGACTCAGGAATTGATGTGTCAGCATAATTTTGATATTATTTTTTCTGATAATCGTTTTGGTGTGCAGGCTAGCGGAGCTGTAAATATAATGTTGAGTCATCAATTAAATTTGCTAGTGCCACAGTCAAAATTGGCTGGTAGCATTGCAAACTTTTGCAATTCGTACTTCATTAATCAATTTAATAAAGTAGCAATTCCTGATTTCGAAAATAATATACTCAGTGGGGCTTTGTCATCTGATTCTGGAATTAAGCCAAAAGCTTATTTTATGGGCAACTTATCGAGATGGAGTTTGTCAAAAAATCAAGATTATAAGGAACGCTCAGGAGTTTTAGTCATTTTATCAGGGCCTGAGCCTCAGAGAACGATTTTGGAAGATTTGATTATTGAGCAATCTCAAGAAATTAAAAATGAGATTACAATAGTTAGAGCGTTGCCGCAATCAAATCTATTGCCCGAATCAGAAAAGATAAGGTTTTATAATCATTTGCCAGGCCCTCAATTGCAAACGCTTGTAGAGAAAAGCGAAGTGGTTTTATCCAGAGCTGGTTATACGACTATAATGGATCTGTTAGCAGTGAATCGTCATGCAATTTTAATTCCCACACCTGGACAAACTGAACAGGAGTATTTAGCCGAAAATTTACAGGGTCAGAATTTATTTCTCTTTTATCCTCAAAAAGGATTTAATTTGAAACGCGCTCTAAAAGAATTTAAAGAAAAAAAATGGGGTCGTTTTCCAAAGACGAGTTGCTTACTTTCAGAAAGATTGGCAGAACTTATGAGTTAGCTAATTGTTCAATAGTTGCTTGAATACCGCGGTCGGTAATGGCAGTGCACTTTGGTTTTAAGGCTTCATATTCGCCGTCTGCTACAGAGCATTTTCCTTTAAAATGTACAATCAATGAACATTGTTCTGCCTGAGTCTCATCCATACCACATACTTCTACCAGTGCCTTTATAACCCAATCAAATGTATTGATATCATCATTCCATAAAACTATCGAGTAGGTTGGGCTTTCTGCGGTAAGTACTGCTACTTCTTCTTGAAACTGTTCTTGTACTGACATATAAGTATGTAAAATTTACATGATTACTCGACCTCCACCCGCATAGTACCGAGTCCAATAAGAAGAGTTTAGGCTACTAATCATGACACCACGGCTACTAGAAGCGTGTACAAATTTATTATTCTGAAGATAAATGCCTACGTGTGAAATTCTGTGAACTTTAATTTTAAAAAATACTAGATCGCCTTCTTGTAATTCTTCTCTTTTCACATATTTCGTAGTGCGCTTTTGATTGGCAGCTGTACGCTGCATATTAGCATGAAACGTTGCGCGAATTAATTTTTGTACGAAAGAGCTGCAGTCAATTCCACGCTTAGTAGTTCCACCGTATACGTAACGTGTACCGTACCACTCATTGATAAAACTGTACAAAGCTTCATTCGTAACTTGAGAAGGATGTACATCCATTTTTTTCGCGAATTTCTCTTGTATCCAATTAAAATAGGAAGGCTTAAGTCCCTCTTCGCTAAATCCTTCTTTAGCGATTAATATTTTTTTAGATAAAGGAACGCCATAATTAAAGTGCAATGATTCTTTTAAAGCAACAGTCCATTCTTTATTGTCGTTTTGAATTTTCTTTTTTACATTCTTATTGTCAGGTAGTGCCGATACTGAAATACTAGCCGTAACAAGAAACACTATAATAAAGCTTATTTTACTGTTGAACATAAAATTTTAAATTTGAAGTGCAAAAGTAAAAAGATGGATTAAAATTTTATAACTATGTAGTAAATATCTAGTTAATGCAAAGGAGCTTAAAAGGTTATAGACCAAATTTTAACGTTAGATTCTTAGATTTTATGAATAAGATGAACAAAAGCTCCATTTTGGAGCTTTTGCTTTGTTAAATTCAAAATTTTATGGTCTGTTCAGATCAACAGATTTCGTTCGTCTTAGTTTTTCTTTTTCCAGAACTGAAACCATCTTCTTTTATTAACCGGCTCAGTTACTACTTTTTTTGGAGCAACTATTGGTTTTACAGTTGGTTTCGTTGTGGTAGGGTTCATTTTACGGACAGAAGGAACTGCTTTTTTCACTACTGGTTTTTTAACCGCCGTTTTTCCTGGAACAGCTCCTGTAGCAGCTTTAGGAGGCTTTACCATTCCTTTTATGCTAACTGTTTTACGAGGTTCATTTACTGCATTAGACGTAATGGTAACTGTTTTATAAATTTTACCAGTACGTTTTGTGTCGTATTTTACTTTAATTGAGCTTGCTTCCCCCGGCTGAATTGGTTTCTTTGGCCATGAAGGAACAGTACATCCGCAACTTGCTCGGCAATTAGAAATAAGCAATGGTTCACTACCAGTATTCGTAAATTTAAATTCACAAGTTCCGTCCGCACCATTTTCAATGGTACCGTAGTCATGAACTTGCTTGCTAAATTTTATTGCAGGACCTTTGTCTTGAGCTTGTAATACCGCTACGGATAAAAACAAGGCTAGGATTGAGAATGCTATTTTTTTCATCTTTCTATTTTGATGCTAAAGGTAAAGTTTAATGTGAAAAAAAAATGAGATTAATAAATAATTCACAAAAGACACTGATTCCATTCTTTGCATAGGATTTATCTCTTAGGTTCTACTATTTTAAAGCACTTGGTTTTCACGAAGCGGAAATTAATTTTCTACTATCATTTTTTCTTCAAGATGAACTAAAAGGAAATTGCTTAAATAAACGGCCGATAATCTATCTTTAATTTATTGTCTGATATTCTACTCATAACGCCACCGTTTACACAGCTAAATACGCCTTACCCGGCCACCGCTTACTTAAAAGGTTTTTTGAATACGAAAGGTATTCCTTCATTTCAAATGGATTTGGGAATTGAGGTAACGCTGGCTTTGTTTAGTAGGAAAGGTTTACAAGCAGTGTTTGACTCTGTGCAAAATAGTCATAAAATTGAATCTGAGAATGCAAGTCGTATTTATCAACTCCAAAATCAGTACGTGAAAACAATTGGTGCTGTAATTCTTTTTTTGCAGGGGAAAAACAGCAATTTGGCAAGGCAAGTTTGTGGAGGTTCTTTTTTGCCCCAAGCTAGTCGATTTAATCAGTTGGATGATCTTGATTGGGCTTTTGGTAATATGGGAATGCAGGATAAAGCCAAATATTTATGCACTTTATACTTAGAAGATATTGGTGATTTTATTGTAGAGTGTGTAGACGCACATTTTGGTTTTTCGCGCTATGCAGAGCGATTGGGTAGAAGTGCAAATTCATTTGATCAGATTTATTTTGAATTACAACAACCGATAAGCTTTGTAGATCAATTTACAATTCAGGCTCTTGGTGAACGATTGCAAAAAGAAAAACCTAATCTAGTTTGTTTTTCAGTTCCTTTTCCTGGCAATTTGTTAAGTGCTTTTCGTTGTGCTCAATTTATAAAGGAGAATTATCCTGGAATAAAAATTGCCATGGGGGGTGGTTTTCCTAATACGGAATTACGTTCGTTGAAAGATAAACGTGTATTTGAATTCTTTGATTATATAACGCTGGACGATGGAGAATTACCTATTGAATTGCTGATTGACATTGTAAATCACCCTACAGAAAAGCCATTATTAAAAAGAACGTTTTGCATAGAAAACGGAGAAGTAGTTTACAATAACTTTTCGCTCCGGCAAGATTATAAACAAGCGGATTTGGGCACACCAGATTATTCTAATCTGCTTTTGCAAGATTATATTTCTGTAATAGAAGTGGCTAACCCCATGCACAGTTTGTGGAGCGATGGGCGTTGGAATAAACTCACTATGGCACATGGTTGTTATTGGGGCAAGTGTACCTTCTGCGATGTGAGTTTAGACTATATCAAAACCTACGAACCACTCACGGCCAGTTTGTTAGTAGATAGAATGGAAACGATTATCAAGCAGACGGGCGAAAATGGTTTTCACTTTGTAGACGAAGCGGCGCCACCGGCATTAATGAAAGCAGTAGCTACAGAAATTATTAAAAGAAATTTGGCAGTTACTTGGTGGATAAATATTCGTTTTGAAAAAAGTTTTACTCACGATTTATGTAAGCTCTTAAAAGCTTCAGGTTGTATAGCTGTTTCAGGTGGTTTAGAAGTGGCTTCTGATAGACTTTTAAAACTAATAGACAAAGGCGTAACGGTAGAACAAGTTGCAAAGGTGACACGCAATTTTACAGAAACAGGCATGATGGTGCACGCTTATCTTATGTACGGCTATCCGAGCCAAACAATTCAAGAAACGGTGGATAGTTTAGAAATGGTGCGTCAATTATTTGAATTGGGTATAGTGCAATCTGGGTATTGGCATCAATTTGCTTTGACTGCTCACAGCCCGATTGGATTAGAACCAGAGGCGTATAGGATTCTACCTAAGCTAAGGGAAATACAATTTGCCAATAACGATGTTGAGTTTACTGACAGCACAGGAATTGATCACAATCAGTTTTCGTTTGGTTTAAAAAAATCATTGTACAATTATATGCACGGCCTATGCTTTGAATTTGATTTGCAGGATTGGTTTGATGTCCAAATTCCAAAGACTACCATCAATCCTAATTTTATAAGTAACTGTTTGTTTGAAGAAAAAAGCATTGAACTGAAACCGAATCAAAAATTAGTTTGGTTGCATGCCATGCCTAAGATGAAACCGACCAAGAAAGGGTTTGTTGAAATAATTGCTCATTCGAATACTGAAAGCTTGAACCTAAAATTAGAAATGAAAAAAGGGGAGTGGTTGGTGGAAATACTCAATTCAATATCTATTTATAAGGAAAAGGTATTGACTCTTCAAGAAATACAAGCTGACTTCGAAAAATCTTTTGAAGACTTTGAGATTTTTTGGTTTTCGAAGGTTGTGAAAAGGATGAGGGAGTTTGGGGTGGTGGAGATGTAGATTTTTATTTTTTAATAATCTTACTCGTGCTAATTCGCGAATTTAATTTATCCATGAAGGAAATAAAATACATTCCTTTAGGAAGTTGTTGAAGAGAGATTGTATGTTGCTTTTTGCTTGATTTTATTTCAGAATGAAGAACCCAACTTCCTGTTGATGTAAAAATATCAAGACTTTCAATTTTATTCTTGCTGTCCAAAATGTTTATTTCATTATCAAACAAGGTGGGAAAAATCTTAATGTCCTTCAATAGTGATTTGGAATTTACTGCGCTCGGTCTTGCTTTTTTGCAAAGAAGAGATTTTCTTCCAAGGAAAACGTGACTATTTAATATAGCGTCATTGGCATCGGCTATTGCTATCTTTAAATGGTATTGTTGACCATTATTTACAGGTGCTTTAACCAATAGAGGAATAGTAAATCCTTGTGTGGATAGAAATGTGTCAAAGTTTTTAACAAAGAAATTGGAGTCTCCACAGAATAAACTTGATTGGTCATTTACATTATTAATGGTTACTGGGATGTTTGAATTTGGAAGCAACGCAACATTGGTAGGATTATTGAATCCGGGTCCCGAAATGTAAAAAGCAAATACGTCGTTGAAATTTGAACAATTAAATGAAGGGTATTCTCTTGACGTGAATACATATTTATAAATTACGGTATCTCCAAATGGAGTAAAATCAAATTCTAATACGCAAGCATCGAATGTTGATACTTGTGCAACTGAAGTAAGATCAGAATCTCCATTTGTGCCTAAACTGTCAGAGTTCTGACCCAGTGTATGATATATAAAACTGTTTGCCTTGCCACTTGATAAAACAATGCCATTATCCAAACCTAAATTAGATGGTCCTGTAAATATTCCATAGGCGGAAGAATCACAATTTAAAGTAATATTAGAAACGGACAATGTGCTCCCTGTTGTATCTAATAAATCGTCAATCAAATCGATAGCACTAACTCCTGAAATGACGCTTATTTGAGCCTGTGAAGAATTGAATCCATAGAGTATAAAAAAAAGCAAAAAAATTTTTTTGGAAAACATGGCGCTATAGTTGGTGGTTTCGTCAAATATACTAAACTTATTTTCCTTTAAAGGTAATATTCTTAATTCACAAAGACAATAATAAAATTTACCTTCGCCACCTCATGAAATTTCAAGCTGAAATAGATAAACGCAAAACCTTTGGCATTATATCTCACCCCGATGCTGGTAAGACTACACTCACCGAGAAGTTATTACTTTTTGGAGGTGCCATACAGACGGCTGGTGCGGTAAAGTCTAATAAAATCAAGAAAAGCGCTACTTCCGATTTTATGGAAATTGAAAAGCAGCGTGGAATTTCGGTGGCGACTTCGGTTATGAGTTTTGAGTATCGCAATAAGATTGTAAATATCTTGGATACGCCTGGGCACAAAGATTTTGCTGAGGATACCTATCGTACGCTTACGGCAGTCGATAGTGTAATACTTGTAATTGATTGTGTAAAAGGAGTAGAGGCTCAAACCGAGCGCTTAATGGAAGTATGCCGTATGCGCAATACACCGGTAATCGTATTTATTAATAAAATGGATCGAGATGGGAAAAACCCTTTCGATTTACTAGAAGAGATTGAACAAAAGTTAGATATTCAAACGCAGCCGTTAACTTGGCCGATCAACATGGGGAGTGATTTCAAAGGCGTTTATAATTTGTTTAATAAAAGCATAATTGCCTTTGGTAAAAATCAAAAGGCAACGGAAAATGACTTGGTGCCGATGCCTGATTTGAGTGTTCCTGAGTTGGATACGATGATAGGAGAAAGTAATGCGAATCAATTGCGCGAGGACGGTGAATTGCTAATGGGCGTTTATGAAGAGTTTGATAAAGCGTCTTATCTAGGTGGTCAATTAGCGCCAGTATTTTTTGGTAGTGCCGTAAATAATTTTGGCATTAAAGATATGCTAGACACCTTTGTGGAAATAGCACCGAATCCAAAACCTCGTATGACCGATGTGCGTGAAGTGCTTCCAGGAGAAGATAAGTTTAGCGGTTTTGTTTTTAAAATTCATGCCAATATCGATCCTAAGCATCGTGATCGCTTAGCATTTTTAAGAGTTTGTTCCGGTCGTTTTGAGCGTAATAAATTTTATCAAAATATCCGTGCGGATAAAAAACTACGCTTTAATAATCCCTATACCTTTTTAGCGAGCGATAAAGAAATCGTTGACAATGCTTATCCGGGTGACGTAGTTGGCTTATATGATTCCGGAACTTTTAAAATAGGAGACACTCTTACGGAAGGGGAGGAAATGAATTTTATAGGGATCCCAAGTTTTTCACCGGAGCTGTTTAAAGAGCTTATTAATAACGACCCAATGAAATCTAAACAATTAGATAAAGGGATTCGTCAATTAACAGATGAGGGGGTGGCGCAAATGTTTACGCAGCATGGCGGTAATCGTAAGATTGTAGGTTGTGTAGGAGAACTTCAGTTTGAGGTGATTCAGTACAGGTTGTTGGGCGAGTATGGCGCAAAATGTTCTTTCCAACACATGCCGTATTTCAAGGCCTGTTGGATTAAAGGGGATGAGCAAAAAGTAAATGACTTCATAAAATTCAAAGGTTCCAATATTGTAGAGGATAAGGAAGGTAACTTGGTTTATCTCGCCGAAAGCGAATGGTATTTAAATACGGAACGGCAGAATAATCCTGATATTGATTTTTATATCACCAGTGATTTTAAGCATAAGCTATAGTCTTTATAAAATCATCTATCATTTTAGCGGTCTCTATGGTCTGAGTCAGCCCCAACCAATGGCTTTTACCTTTCAAAATTTCTAGACGTGCATGGGGCACTAGTTTAGTCAGTCTGTGTGCATGGTCTACATCGAAATGTTTATTTTCCTCTGACCACAATAGCAGCACGGGTACTTTAATTTTTTTATAATACTTGGGTAAGCGTGGGAGTTGTGCTTGATAGCCAAAACACATTCTGATAATAAAGTGCCGCACTTCTTTTTTCTTAAAATATTCCCAGAAATCATTTTTTAAATTAGGAGTCAACGCACTGTTTTTAGATTTAAATGTACTGAGTGCCCTAGAAAAAACAAGCGATGGGAAATAACTAAGAAAAAATTGATTGAGCCACAATTTTCGTAGATATCTTATTTCCCATGAAGTTTTAGCATCATGAATGAGCAGCGAATTCATGACGGTAGCTGACAAGATTCTATCAGGATATTCCGCCGCACAAACTAAGCTTGGCTGGCCTCCCATATCATGACCAACTAAGTGAGTCGTTTTGATTTTAAATGAATCCATAATTTCAACGATTCGTTTTGCCATAGCTTTTGGAGTAGTACCGCCATCCCACACATCGCTTCCACCCATACCGGGCCAGTCAAATGCCAGTACTGAGTATTGGAAAGAAAGCGATTTCATTAAAGGAAGCCATACGCAATGATTTTCAGGATAGCCATGAAGGAAAATGATTGACGGTCCTGTGCCCATTTGGGTGTACCGAAGTCGTTTGCCATTGGCTATTAGTTTTGTGCTTGATTTAAGCATGTTGTTTTGCAATCAAGTTGGAAGATAAGACACCCGAAATTGCCGCAAAGCTCACCCATTGACCCGGATGAGTTGAGCTGCCGCAGAAATACAGATTTTCGAAGTAGGGACTTTTATGTGGCATGCGTCCCTTGCGCATAAACTCCGCCGTCATCACAGGATTCATACTATTTTTATACAGATTAAATTTTTGCCCCCAATCTTGAGTAGTGCGCTTATGAATTACTTTATAATCAATAATATTTTTTCGCCACCAGCTAGCGTTTATTTGTTCGTCTAATAAAATAAGCTGCTCTTCTCTGCACATGTTTTTAGCAATTGCATAATCAAGAGGGGCTACTAATCTAGCCTGATGATAGTCATTGGTAGGTAGGACATTCCCAGGATTGGTAAAGGCTATTGTCCCTAATTTTTTGTGCGTAGTGCAAAATTGTAAATAGGGTAACTCATCATGATTTTTAGATTTTACATGGAGGTAAGCAGCAATACCAGGCGACTGTAAGGGCAGTTCCTTTATGTACTTTTTATAGGAAGAGGGTAAGCTCTCACCCATGAGTTGATAAGCGGCAATAGCACTCATGTTACATAAAAGAGCATCGCAATCAATACTTTTGTTTTTGCTAGTGGTTATACTGACGATTTGTTTTCCATTTTTCTTTACGCCAGTCATTCTAGTATTGTATAGAATTGGGATTTTTAAATCGTTGACTTTTTTAAGCAAGGCATTTGGCACTGCTCCCATTCCTTCTTTTGGATAAAACGCTCCTTGTCCATGAATCAGTGAAGGAACTAAGGACATAGGAGCGGGTGCTTTGGTCATGGTTTGAGCAGCTACTTGCGTCCAGATTCCTATGGCTTTTCCTAACTCTTTGTTTATGCCATATTTGCTTAAAATACCAGCTAAATTATTGAGCATAAAAGGGATCAAACTCAAATGACCACTCTTGATAATATCTAATGGTCCGGGTTTTGATTTGTACGTATGCGGCGTCAGACTTAGTTGCTCATGAATACGATAGAGGAATTGGAGTATATCATTTAAGCGAAACATGGAAAAATGCGGAGTTTAGAATTTGCCTAGGGAAGTTGCGCAGTCACCCTACGGAGATAGCTATGATGTCCGTTGCAAATTTGGAATGGTTGGTAGGCAATATCGAAGACTTTGTTTTCATAGATAAAATTGTTGATCGAAGTGCCACCACAATGGTTCTGTTAGATGAATATCCGCCTGATTTTTCTATAGTAGATGCGTATAGAAATATCCCAGATGGTCTTGTGGGGGTTATGGGTGGTAAAAACGTAATTCACCCGCTGCGATATTACGCATCCAAAGATTGTGTTTCTCTTGATCTTGCCATTCTTAGACATCTTACTATTGCCAATCCTCCACCTGAATCCTTACTAAAAACAATAGAATATTGGTTTGGTGGAACTAATAAGGACATAATACTAATCGGGAATGATACGAAAATAGACGAATGGCGTGGGCCTACTAGAAATTTCTTTTGGTCTTTTCTAAACTTTGTTTCTTATCCCGTATATAAATTTTTTAGTAATCGAGGTTCTTTGTTTTTGCCTAATATGGATTTAGTGGCATTTCCTTTAAAAGAAAAAGCAAGTCTATTCACTCGCTGGGCTAGAAAATTGAATCAGTACCTTATAGGGTTGAGATAGTTCGATTCAAGAATATTCCAAACTTGTTTTTTTTAGCATTAAAAAATGACCTCCTCATGACTTAAACGATGTCTATGGTAGAAGTTGGGATAAACTATTTCTATCTACCTTTGACTTTATAAACTTTTAAATTCCTATTTATGAACTGGAAATCTATTGTACTTATTATGATTGTTTTAGTAAGCGCCTTCAGCAGTGTGGCGCAACCAACCGCTTTTACTACCTGCCCTAACGCTAATGTAGCTGTGGCAAGACCTGGCGGAAGTGGTGCAGTAACTAATCCTTTTTCAATTTATAATATAAATCCTGCGACGGGAGCTGCCACTTTGTTAAGTGGCCCTATTAAAGACCCTGCAGATACGAGTATTAATTTACAAATAAATGGTGTTGGGCTAAATGTAGTAGACGGTTTTTTGTATGGTTTATTTTCAGATGCACCGGCCACACTTTCTACGGTTCCTACTACGCCATATTATAGACTAGGTGCTAATTCCGAGGCTGTGCAGTTAGGAACACTTTCTGGGCCTGCTTTTCAAACAGGAGAGAATGGTTCATTTGTAATACCAAATGCTGGGGAGTTTGATCAAAGTGGAACCTATTATTTTCCTGCTATTACGGGCGTTGTAAATATTAATTTTTTCAATTTGCCTGCCAGTACGTTTACACCAGGGACTTTTTATATTGGATCTTTAACGGGAAGTAATGCAATGACAGCGGGCACGGCAGCTTTGTCTCCTACATATGCGATTATAACCAATCCTACTAATGATGCATCAGCCTATTTTGCTGCTAGCTCCATGACTATTACGGCTACTTCATCGCAAAGTTTGGGTTTACAGGATTTAGTGTACAATAGTTCTGATGGTAATTTATATACCTATGTAACATATACTGACAGTACAAGTACTGGATTTTTTGGTCAAATGCTAAAAGTTAATCCTATAACAGGTGTGCTAAGTGCAGTGGCTGCTCCTGCAATACAATCTTTTATAACTAGTACCGTATTCCCTAATGGTATGTTGATTGATGCAAACGGTAATTTCCTTATTATGCTTACCAATGGCGATATTTATCAAGCTGTTGGCACGGCTTCGGCCTATACAGGAGCGATTACTTTGTTAAATACTTCATCTGGTTTGCCAGCTAGTTTAACGGGTGATATGGCGTCTTGTGGTATGATGGCAATTGCCTTACCATTTTCTTCTTTTTCGTTTGATCTAAGGAAGATGCAAAACGGAGTAGAATTGAACTGGGAAACTATAAACGAAGAGAACCTTTCTCATTATGAAATTCAGTTTAGCGAGGATGGGAAGGAGTTTAAGAATATTGCTAAGGTAGAGGCAACTTCTGAAAAAACGTATTCTTATATGCATGAAAATACTTTTAGCTCTTCAGTGAGTTTTTATAGAATTGCAAGCGTTGGTAGAGAACAAAATATTTCATACAGTGAAGTAAAAACGATTCACAGTGAAGAAAAAACGGTTCAATCTTCAGTAAGTGATATTCGTATTTTTCCAAATCCAGTTCGTTCTGAGTTAGTTGTAAATTTACCTGAAAGTTGGATTAATAGTAAGGTGCAGGTAGAAGTGTTGAATACATTAGGCCAGGTAGTTTTTGTAAAAAAGATTGCTGAGGCTTCTATTTCTGAAACCGTATCGCTCAATGATACTGAGTTGCTTGCTGGCTTATATATTATCCGTTTATCAAACGGTCAGTCTGTTTATACGCAAAGTATAATTAAGGAATAGTATTACTTTTTAGTTTTTTGCATTAGCTTCTTCTTTAGGAGGCATAATATTAGCTGTTACGCTTAGGACTAAAGGAGTGGTTGACTTTTTAGTAATCGAGTTTTTTTGTTTTTGCCTACTATGGATTTAGTGGCACTTCCATTAAAAGAAAGAGCAAGTCTATTCACTCGCTGGGCTAGAAAATTGAATCAGTACTTTATAGGGATGAGATAGTTCGATTCAAGAATATTCCAAACTTGGTTTTATCTAAATTGTAGATGTAAGTAGTTTTTTGATTTTGGCAATTGAACTAAAGCTATAATATAGATACCAAACTGCACCAGCAATGGGTGCCCAAAGTGGTATGTTTTCACCACCAACTTCTGGCAAGGTTGCCGGTTAAAATTGCCGTGCTGATACAAACAATTAGCATTACGACTCCAATGATTTCTAGTTTCATACTGGATTTGGCTCTACTTGCTTCTACTTTTACATACGTTTTTACCTTGGGAAATAGAATTCTAATAAAGCCTCTGTTGCCGCTTGCCCGTTGTAAACTAGCTTGTCATTTACCTTGATAGCTACTGAGGTCTAAACCATGATAGAGAATTATTTTAATTGTGGTATGAAGTAGTTGAAATTAGTTTAGAATGTAATTTTAAATGCACTTGAACCACACGCTTTCGCTTCGCTGTAATCTTTGACTACTTGATTTCCTACAGCTTGTTTTAAAATTCAAATTTCAACTGAGTCGCTGGAGCTTTTTTTCTTTCGGTATTCAGATTGCTAAAAGAAATACCCAATAAGCGTACAGCCGCTGCTAATTTTTCTTGCAATAATAATTCTTTAAGCACCGGGAAGAATTCACTATTCTTCTGCATAAAATGCGCTGTAGTCTTACTTCTTGTTTTTTGTGTAAAGTCTGCATATTTTATTTTCAAGGTGATGGTCTTTCCTTTTGCTTCTATCTTCAGCATCCTTCGTTCTAGTTCGGCTGCTATTTTTTCTAACTGCTCAAGCATTGCATTTTCAGAAAGGATGTTTTCTTTAAAGGTTCTTTCTGCGGCAACAGATTTCCTAATTCTATTTGGATTTACGGGACTGGTATGAATTCCCCGAACAATATTGTAATAATGTGTTCCTGACTTCCCGAATAACTTTACAAGATCTTCTAACGACTTTTGCTTTAAATCGTTCCCCACAAAAATGCCTAGCTTATGCATTTTGGCTGCAGTTACTTTGCCCACACCGTAAAACTTCTTGATAGGAAGCTGTTCTAAGAAGTCAAGAACCTCTTCTGGATGAATAGTTTTTTGACCATTCGGTTTATTAATATCTGAAGCTATTTTGGCAATGAATTTATTAATAGAAATTCCGGCAGAGGCTCTCAAGCCAGTTGTCTCATAAATCTTTGCTCTAATTTCTTTTGCAATATCATTAGCAGAAGGATTTCCTTTTTTATTTTCTGTGACATCTAAATAAGCCTCGTCTAAAGAAAGCGGCTCTACCAAATCTGTGTATTGATGAAATATTTCTCTAATTTTTAGAGATAGTTCTTTGTATCTAGCGAAGTCTGTTTTGACAAATATTAGGTGCGGACATTTTTGCTTTGCTAGTACGCCACTCATGGCAGAGGTGACACCAAATTTTCTAGCGGCATAACTTGCAGCAGAAACCACACCTCTTACACCACCGCCGCCAACGGCTATGGCTTTGCCTTTTAACTCTGGATTGTCTAACTCGGCAACCGATGCGTAAAAAGCATCCATGTCTACATGAATTATCTTTCTAAAAGGTGGTTGTAGTTTCACTATGCTGATTACTGTTTAGGGGATTGTTAAGTTACGAAATTGCTTAATTATCGTGCAAGAAGGCAAGGCTGTAGCTTTGTTGAATTCTTGTGCTAATTGAGTTCTTGATTGCTTTCTTTCGGGAAGGTATTAAGAACAGTAGTCGAAAATCATTCACCCAATCCGCTAGAGTTCAAGTTGCCTAGAGTGCAATGGTATCTCTTGAAATCTTTTCCTTTTGATTTAAATAGAATTTGAATATGAGCACTGTATATGGATAAGGTATCTAGTTTTGATTTTATTTCTCCAATTTTTAAAATATCAATAGATTTAATAATATTACTTCCCAAAGGAAATAATATTGACTCATAAGTTTCTATGTCAAAATGTTCTTTAAATAACGGTATTGTCGGAAAATCTACTTGAGGCTCTAATGATGAGCAGGTTTCTATACTATTAAATTCAGCATTGAACCAAGCAATAGTATTATTATCTAGTAAAAATCTATTGAGCTTATCTCTTGACATGATTCTTGCACAATTTATTATTGCCGCACCATAGTAGTTTTTTTTATAATTAAATACTTTATCATAAGTTAAAGAATACCGAAGGCTAATACCTCCTATAATTTCAAACATGTATGAAGAATTTTTATTGCCACTATTATACTTAAATATATTAGCTTGAAAATAAATTCCAAATATTAAAGCCTCAAAGGGATTTCTAAAAATTTGAAATCCTCCATCGCCTGTATCTATGAATTTATCTTCAAAATCCTTTTGATTTTTATATTCTAAGAAAAAACTTTCGTTACGAATACAATTGCCAATTGTTACTTTATATAGTTTTTTGAACAAGTGGGGTATTAGCGTTTGCTCTAAAAAGGGATATTGACTATATTGATAAATATCAAAGCCTAAAACAGCTTTTTTTTTAATATGAGGTTCTAAAAAAGACAAGGTCTCATCTCTATTTATTTTAAGTTCATTGTTATCCCAATCAAGTTCTTTTAAAAAAACATCTAATTCAGTTTCTTTTAATTCTTTCATTAATCATTTTTTTGTTTGAATATAAAAATTATTGCCTCCAAAACCCAATCCTAGTTTCTATTATAGAAGATCGGTAAAATAAATTTTATTTTCCAAATATAAACATTTACAATAAACGGTATGAACGAATTATTTTCTCATGAATCATTTTTCTAAATAACATTGCTATTCTTATTCAAAAATAGTGGTTGCAGAAATGCTCTAAATATTTAATTACTTACGACTACTTACACCCCAACCATACTCTCCTTAATAACCCCCATTACAAATACAGATTGTATGTTGCCAACATTCTCAGCTTGCGAAAGTTTGTTTACATGGAAGTAAACCTGTGAGGTTTATAGCACTTGGGTACAATAAACCTCACAGGTTTTTTGCTCCAAATACTTAAACCCCAACCATACTCTCCTTAATCACACCCATTACAAAAACGGATTGAATATTTCCAACATTCTCTGCTTGAGAAAGTTTGTTTACATGGAAGTAAACCTGTGAGGTTTATAGCACTTGAGTACAATAAACCTCACAGGTTTTTTGCTCCAAATACTTAAACCCCAACCATACTCTCCTTAATCACACCCATTACAAATGCGGATTGAATATTTCCAACATTCTCTGCTTGAGAAAGTTTGTTTACATGGAAGTAAACCTGTGAGGTTTATAGCACTTGGGTACAATAAACCTCACAGGTTTTTTGCTCCAAATACTTAAACCCCAACCATACTCTCCTTAATCACACCCATTACAAAAACGGATTGAATATTTCCAACATTCTCTGCTTGAGAAAGTTTGTTTACATGGAAGTAAACCTGTGAGGTTTATAGCACTTGAGTACAATAAACCTCACAGGTTTTTTGCTCAAATACCTACACCCCAACCATACTCTCCTTAATCACACCCATCACAAATGCGGATTGTTTCTTGCCAACATTCTTTACTTGCTATAACAAATTTACTTTGTCGTGACTTAATAATTTTATACTTGGTCTAACTTGTACCCGAAATCTCCAACAATGAAAAAACTATTACTTTATTTTTTACTTTTGTTTTCTACAAATTGCTTTGCGCAGGTAACATATAGCGTTAGTTCAATTCCTTATGCTCCAGACCCATATAATGCTGGTATACCTGTACCTAATCTACATGATGATACCTATTCCTCGGAAATACCGATTGGTTTTGATTTTAGTTTTTTTGGTTTGCATTATGATTCATTTTTGGTTTCTTCTAATGCTAGTATTTCTTTTAATTTATCTAATAGTACTGGGTATGCAGAATGGTATTTAGATAGTGTTACTTTGCCTTCAGGAACTCATTATTTAAACAATAGTATTTTAGGACCTTATGTAGATATTGATATTTCACAGTCTGCTCAAGGTAATATTAATACGGCCGTTTATGGTTCTGCGCCCTATAGAAGAATGGTGATTTCTTTTGATAGTATTGCTATGTTTAATTGTAATAATTTATTTTTCACTGGACAAATTGTTCTTTACGAAAGAACATGGGTTATCGATGTTATTGTAAAAAATAAACCCACTTGTTTACAATGGAATAATGGCAAAGCGATTCTAGGTATTCAAAGTTCTAATGATTCAATAGCTTATGTTGCTCCATTTAGAAATGGAGATACGGTTTGGACCACTACAAATGAAAGTTGGCGTTTTACTCCTTCTGATTCCGCACGGGCGTTAAATGTTATAGATCTAAATAAAAGAGGTGTTAGATTAAGTCCGAATCCAGCCCATAATGAAATAAGGGTCAGCTTGCCTCGGGACATGCAAGGTGCTAAAGCAGAAATTTGGAACGCTTCTGGGTCAAAAGTTTTTTCTGTCCAAATGTCAAATGGCGAATTTTCTTTTCAAAGAAATGATTTACCAGACGGTCTTTATTTTCTTACACTACAAACTTCTAATCGTAAAGAATATTTGAAGTTCATTCTAAATTGATTATTCCAACACCCCAACCATACTCTCCTTAATCACACCCATCGCAAATACAGATTGAATATTCCCAACATTCTCTGCTTGGGAAAGTTGTTTACATGAAAGTAAACCTGTGAGGTTTATAGCACTTGGGTACAATAAACCTCACAGGTTTTTTGCTCAAATAATACACCCCAACCATACTCTCCTTAAAAATCCTCATCACAAATACAGAATGAATGTTCCCGACATTCTCTGCTTGGGAAAGTTTGTTTACATGAAAGTAAACCTGTGAGGTTTATAGCACTTGGGTACAATAAACCTCACAGGTTTTTTGCTCAAATACTACACCCCAACCATACTCTCCTTAATCACACCCATTACAAATACAGATTGTATATTACCTACTCAAAGTCAGTCAGGTCAAACGTGTTTTCTAAAAGGCGAGAGGAATGGTGAACAGTAAGTATATCAATATGTGCTTGGTTTACTATGAAATACACTATGCGATAGTTTCCTCGAATCAGTTCTCTAATATTTTTGTTTTCAATGGCTAATACCATTTTGCCAATCCTTGGATATTGTTCTAAAACATCCGTTGATGTAAATAAATTTTCAACTGTAATTTGTGCGTAGCGTTCAGAATCTTTGGCTATATATTCACCAATGTTATTTAAATCCTCTATGGCAGCATCTGTCCAATTTACTTGAACCATTTGCCTAATTTCTTTTTGGCTTCTTCTTTTGTATTGGTTCGTCCTTCTTTGGAATCTTGTAAGCCTTTTTCAATTTTTTCAAGCAATAATAAATGGTCAATCAAAGCATCTACCGTCATGCTCTCTGGCATTTGGTCTAATGAATTAAGAATTTGAGTTTTTGTAATCATGCTGCTTAAATTGTACTTTCAAAGTTAATAAATTTTTCGGACTTGCTTCTACACCCCAACCATTCTCTCCTTAATCACACCCATCACAAACACAGATTGAATATTCCCAACATTCTCTGCTTGGGAAAGTTTTTTTACATTATTTATTATCAATCTGTGATAAAAACATCTCAGGAGTTAATACGGTGCAACTAGATTTTGCAAATCCTTTTAAATCTCGGCTTATAAGGGTAGTGATATTATTTTGTAATGCGGCAGCATTTTGAACACTATCTTCAAAGTCTTCGAATTGACTGCCCATAGCTAGTTCTATTGTTTTTTCGGTAACCGGTAAAATTTTTATTGTGGACTTTAGTTGTATCAAATATTGCATAAACGCTTTAGCGCCGTAATGTCGTTTTAATAAATAGGCTATAGTGGTAAAAGTATCTGCCGATATACAAAGTGTAATTTTTTGTTTCAAGGCATAGTCCATTAAAGCTAGGGATGCAGCGTAATGTGGTTGGCGCATTGTAAGCACGTCTATAAGCACATTGGTATCTATGAAAATTTTACTGATTTTTTTAGCCATACTTACTTGTATTTGTCGGCTAAGTAATCTTTGTAGCTTTTCTCATTCGTATCTGCTGGTAAAATTCCAGAGAGTTTTTTTAGTATGGGCAAAACGTCTTCTCTTTTCTCTGTTTTGGTAAGCGATGAAAAGTAATTTTTTACTAACATAGATAAACTGATATTATGCTTTTTGGCATAATCTTTAGCAGCGGCTATTACTTTGTCCTCCATGCTGAGTGTGAGTTTTGTTTCCATAATACAAATATACGTAACATATAATAAAGCATTACGTAATGTGCTTGCTAAAATTTGTTTAAGGGCATGTAGTTTACACCCCAACCATACTCTCCTTAATCACACCCATCACAAATACAGATTGAATATTCCCAACATTCTCCGCTTGTAAAAGTTTGTTTACATGGAAGTAAACCTGTGAGGTTTATAGCACTTGGGTACAATGAACCTCACAGGTTTTTTGCTCAAATACTACACCCCAACCATACTCTCCTTAATCACACCCATCACAAATACAGATTGAATATTTCCAACATTCTCTGCTTGGGAAAGTTTGTTTACATGAAAATCATAATAGCTATCCATATCGGAGCCAACCACTTTTAGCATAAAATCAAAATCACCACTAATGCTATAGCATTCTATAACCTCCGGAAGTGCCATAATGCTTTTAATAAACTTAGCACCTTTTATTTTATTATGTTCTTTGAGTGATACATAGCAAATTACCATCAGGCCTTTGCCTAGTTTGCGTCTATTTAAACGAGTAGTGTAGCGTTGTATAATGCCACTTTTTTCTAATCGCTTTATACGGTCGTGGGTGGGAGAGGGGCTAAGGTGTACTTGCTTTGAAATGTCGCTAATCGTTGCTTTTGCATTTTTCTGTAAAATACTCAAGATAGCTAAATCTTTGTCGTCTAGTTTTATTTGCTCAGTCATTTTTTCGGTTTTGGGTTAATTTTTATATTAAAAGTTCTATTTATTTCTATCATTAGAATATAAAGTTAATAAATATCCTGAACTTTCAAACTATTTCAGAAATATATCCTTTGAATGTACCTTTGTTCAATAAATAATACAAATTATGTCAACAATAACTAAGGGACAGATTGATTTCAGTCTAAAAAACAAAGTAAAAGATATTTCTCTAGCGGATTGGGGAAGAAAAGAAATTGAATTAGCCGAAGCAGAAATGCCAGGTCTAATGTCATTAAGAGAAGAGTATAAAGGTAAAAAACCATTAGCAGGCGCTCGTATCGCAGGTTGTTTGCACATGACTATCCAAACAGCGGTATTAATCGAAACACTAGTAGATTTAGGTGCTGAGGTGAAGTGGAGCTCTTGTAATATTTTTTCTACGCAGGATCAAGCAGCTGCAGCAATCGCTGAAGCAGGTATTGGTGTATTTGCTTGGAAAGGACAAACACAAGAAGAAGCGGATTGGTGTATTGAGCAGACTTTATTTTTCGGTAGCGCTGACAAGCCATTAAATTTAATCTTAGACGATGGTGGTGATTTAACCAATATGGTATTGGATGAATATCCTGAGTTAGTTGCTGGTATCAAAGGTTTGAGCGAAGAAACTACAACAGGTGTTCACCGTTTAGTTGAGCGTATGAATAATGGTACATTACCGATTCCTGCGATTAACGTAAATGATTCTGTTACTAAATCTAAATTTGATAATAAGTACGGTTGTCAAGAGAGTTGTGTTGATGCGATTCGTCGTGCTACCGATGTGATGATGGCTGGTAAAGTTGCCGTAGTCGGTGGTTTTGGAGATGTTGGTAAAGGAAGTGCTGCTAGTTTGGCAAGCGCTGGTTGCCGTGTAATTGTTACAGAGATTGATCCTATCTGTGCGCTACAAGCTGCAATGGAAGGCTACGAAGTTAAGAAAATGGTAGACGCTGTAAAAGAGGCAGACATTATCGTAACAGCTTCTGGTTGTAAAGATTTGATTACAGGTAAGCATTTCGAAAGCATGAAAGACAAAGCAATCGTTTGTAATATCGGTCACTTTGATAATGAAATTGATGTGGCTTGGTTAGATCAAAATCATGGTGATTCAAAAGATACTATTAAAGCACAAGTTGATAAATATACGATTAACGGTAAGGACATTATTTTATTAGCTGAAGGTCGTTTGGTAAACTTAGGTTGTGCTACGGGTCACCCAAGTTTTGTAATGAGTAATTCATTTACAAACCAAACATTAGCTCAATTAGAATTGTGGAACAACACAGATAAGTACAGCAACGAAGTATACGTATTGCCTAAACACTTGGATGAGAAAGTAGCTCGTTTGCACCTTGGAAAAATTGGTGTAGAGTTAGAAACTTTATCTCAAGATCAAGCGGATTATTTAGGACTTCCTATCGAAGGTCCATTTAAGCCTGAAGCTTACCGTTACTAGTATTTAGTAAATAGAATTTTAAGTAAGGCCGTCCTTTTTTGGGCGGTCTTTTTTTATCCTACGTTTCCTCCGCTGGCGGAAGACTAGGAAGTGGCGCGTTCCAGTTTTTTTTAGAAGAGGTCTTTTAGTTGGAATATTTTTTATTGTATAAATATTTTTTTAGTCCTCATTCCTTTAATCGATTGAACTGAAAGTATATAAATCCCTGTTCCAACATTTTCTATTCGGTGTTGAATTTGTTGTTGTTTACTTTGTAAATTAAAGATGGGTTGCCCTTGCAAGTTTAGGATTGTAATCCTTAGTTTTTTATTCATGGGGTTGGTGATATTCAAAGTATTTTGATTGAAGTTAGAATGAAAAGTTCCTGTCTCAACATTAAAAGTTGAAGATGGCCAGCAGGAACTAACACGTGGTTTTCTATAACAACTATCAATAGGGAATTGACTATCTTTGTAAAGAACGTTTTTATTTTTTATAAATGCACGTAAGGTAAAAACGGGAATGCCCCATTCTCCCGTTCTTGCATCGGGAAAATTCAAAGTGGCTCCAATTCCTTCTATGGTAAAATATGAATTAGTAGACGATGGCGCTTGGCCATAGTTACCAAATTGTATTCTTCTAAGTATGCCCATATAAGGATTGAACCCAATTGAATCCACTGGAAATTTGCTGTAGCTACTCGTATCTGGCGGAATATAGTTTAAAGAATCTCCTAAGTTGAGATTGAAATCTAAAAGAGTTTTTTCTCCACTACCCCAAAGAGTATAAATCTTTTTTGTTAATGTATCTTCTCTTATTAAGATTATTTTGGGCCGATAACAATTATAGGTGTGCGCTGCGGCGTTATAAGCACCGCTAAAACCATAAGAAACCATAGTTGTGTTATAACCTTTAATAAGGTGATAAATTTTACTATTTACAATAGTATCTTTTTCAACATATTGTACTTTTTCGGAGCAACGTCTCACTTTGTTAGCAAAGTTGACGTTGCGTTTACAAAACACAACGTCCTCTACGAGAGACGTTGCTGAGAATGAAGTTGGCGGCGGATGGATAGTAGAACGCTTGAAGTAGATGAGCAAAAAAAGAACAGCAGCTGGTCTTTTTTTAGGTGGTAATAAAACAATTTTGGTGCCTACTCACACTCCAAACCAATCGACTCAAAAAAGGCCACAGATTCCGCTAAAGTACTCGAAGAAGATTCAGATTCCTGAGTAAGATTATTCGTTCTTGTAAGACTGCCGTTTTTGTCACAGACTGTCCAGTCAGCATTATCGCCAGTATTCGTTACTGTCCCAGTGCAACGGCAACATTTCTCTTTTTTACAACTAGAAGCTGCAAATAATAATACGATAGTTAGAAAAGCAATTTCTTTCATTGTAATAAGATATTAATATTAGTGTGATGATAAACATACATAATTATCAGTAATTATTTATTATGCCCTTGCAAATTTTATCATTAATAAGCATAGTGTCAGTTAGTGTAGTTGACTCGCTGAAGTGGGGTATGGTACTCAATTACCGTCTAAGACGAATGTTTTTTCGGAGCAACGTCTCAGTTTGCTTGCAAAGTTGACGTTGCGTTTACAAAAGACAACGTCCTCTACGAGAGACGTTGCTGAGAATGAAGACCGTCACGCTTTTAGCATGACGGTCTTTTTTATTTTTAGCATTCTCCGCAAACATCTCACTTGAACGCAGTAAGAGCAGACCTCGCGGGTATCGTATGTACGCATCTTTTCCGAGAAATTCTGAAGCAACTGTTGTATAGTAAATTGATATAGTCTTAATAAAGTTAACAGAAGCATCTTAATATTTTTGGTACTGAATACTTAGAAAGCTTTGTTGCTAATTACGTTTAGGAGATTTTTATCCAGGCGGTCAAACGTGGAAGAATTAATTATATAAAAACACACTCGAATTCTGATAGGGTAATCAAATAATCTATATGTAATTTGCTACATGTAATTAAGTCACTTTTTTTTTATCAAAAAAGTGTTTCGTGATTGCGCTGATTAAACAACATAAACGAAAAAACGATACAACATGAAAACAGAAAGAAGAGAATTTAAAAAAGACATTAAGGCCAGTCTAGAAACCGTTTGGAATGTACTTTGGCACGATGATACATACAAAGTTTGGACGGAACCATTTGCTAAAGGTTCAAAAGCAATATCGGATTGGCAAGAGGGGAGCGAGGTAAAATTTATTGCAGAGGATGGTACGGGAATGTTAAGTACTGTGCATACTAATGAGCAGTATCACAAATTATATCTGGTACACGAAGGCCTCCTTACAAACGGAAAATTGGATACAGAAAACGAATATTCTACCCAATGGAAAGGGTTGAGAGAGGATTATACCTTAACGCAAACGGATGACATTACTACTTTATTTATTCAAATGGATATTCCACTAGATTATATGGAATCTACAACAGAAGCTTGGCCGAAAGGATTAGAACTTATCATGGAAATGGCAGAGGGTATGACGGACGAGGTGAAAAGTGTAGGTTAAAAAGAATCATGAATATGCTAGACCGTCACGCTCAAGCGTGACGGTCTTTTTTTTATTTGTAAATTATTTTAATACCCTTGTTCTAAGCTAAACTCTTGATAAGATTTTTTAATATATTCTAAAAATTCATATTCAGTTACGGAGCGTAGAAATTTTTCCGTTGGGCGGTAGTTTTTCATAAATCGGTTTAAGTCTTTATCATGCAGATTCGTAAGCTTAGTCACTACGTCTTTTGTAAATACAAAATCAATATACTTCTCGCTTTGTCCTTTTTTATAAATGGCAGGGAAAGCCCAATGTTTTCTTTTGGTATCGGTTGAAGTTCCTGGGCAGGTATTGCCTTCGCCATCTCTAGCACCATTCATTGGTGAAAAGTAAGATGCATCGTACGTAAGACTATCAGATTTGTAACTGTTTTCTTCCATTGTAGACACACGGATATTTTCTTGTTTTTCTAAATGGATAATATATCGAGAGGGTTGCTTGCTAACGATTCTCAATCTTACTTTTTTATAATCGGGGCTTTGGAATTCTAAGAGTTCGTTACCCTTGGCGTTTATAATAAATTCTCCATTGTGGTCGGTAAGTACCCATAGGTTTTGATGAACATTTTTAACCCTTGCTTTCTCGATCGGTTGGTTACTTTGATTTTCAAGCACCCTTCCTTTGATATTACTCTGTGCATGTGCTGAACAGTTAAATAAACAAAATAAATATAGTAGGTTTTTTAATCGTTTCACTATAAAATTATTCGATAAGTAAATATACAAATTTTAAATCTTTTTTAGAGTAGAGAGTGTTTTGAAAGGTCTTATAGAAATGAATTGGCTTGAAAATGTACTAACCTTTTAAACTATAACTACGTCTAGTAAAAAAAGGTAGTATGTTTTGCACAATTAAAAAATGTCATCCGTGTGTAATCCTTAATAATCCTTCAATTGAATTCTTTATTAATCTATCTAAAAACCTTATTTTTAATGCTTATAAAACAAATCTAATGAGAAATATTCTACTATTAATTCTGTGTTTTTTCGCTTTTGGCGCCAATGCGCAAAAAGTTCACTTCGAGTCAGACGTTTACAGCTTCCCCGCGAATGCAGAGAGCTTTACCAAGGCTGATTGGAGCCAAGCTACTTTTAACAACAAGCGCTATGCTGTTGTACAGTTTAGCCGCAGCGTTTCCAAAGCGGAACGAGAAATCATTCAGATGCAAACGGGTATTTTGTTTTTTGACTATATCCCACGCTATGCATTCATAGCTTCTATCCCAAGTTCAATCAACACCTTGGCGCAGTACGATATAAAATCGGTAACGCCTTACCGAGGGGCATACAAGTTGAATCATCAGCTCGTAGAGCGCCCATTACCGGATTGGACGAAGCTCGGTGGAGACAAAATTCAAATTGATGTGACCTTTCATAATGATATTTATAAATCACTCATAGAGTATCAGCTTAGCCAATTAGGAATGGAAATTAGTTCGTGGCAAGAAGAAAACTTAGCAGTGGTTCAGCTAAAAGAAAATCAGTTAGAAGCTCTTTCAAAAAAAGCGTATGTAAAATATATGCAGCCAACTTCGGCTCCGGGTATCATTGAAAACGATCAAGGTAGAACGAGTCATAGAACTAATGTTTTAGATGCAGAATATCTAGCGGGTCGCCATTTTACAGGGAATGGTATCACAGTTTCTATGGGAGATGATGGTAATGTAGGTCCTCATATTGATTTCCAAGGGCGACTACAAAACTTGGGTAATGGAAATGGAGGAACACACGGTGATCACGTATTAGGAATTATAGGCGGTGCAGGGAATTTTGATCCTACCGTACGCGGAAATGCAGCGGGTGCTGATTTGACAGTTTACAATGGTTATGGAAACATCAACAATGTAACGGCTGATTATAGCGCTCGTGGTGTAAGAATCACGGCAAATTCTTTAGGACAAGGTTGTAACAGTGGATACAATAACAATGCTCGTACACAAGATCAGCGTATCAATGCCAACTACTCTATGATGTCCGTTCACTCTTCTGGAAATAGTGGAACCTCAGGCTGTGGATTTGTAAATGGGTACTATGTAATTACGGGTGGTTATAAAGCAGGAAAAAATTGCTTGGCTACTGGTAATCTAGTTAAGGATGATCAGCTTGCTGGAAGCAGTAGCCGAGGACCTGCTCGAGATGGACGAATCAAACCCGACTTATGTGCAGTAGGAACTTCGGTATTGTCTACCGCTCCGGGAAATACGTATAGCACGAAAACAGGAACGTCAATGGCCTGTCCTGGATTAGCCGGCACGCTTGCTTCACTTTGGGAAGCTTATAAAATTACAAACGGTCAAGAGCCGTACTCTGCTGTGATGAAAGGAATTGCTTTAAATACAGCCGATGACTTGGGTCGACCCGGTCCTGATTTTCAATATGGCTGGGGTAGAATCAATGCACGGAAAGCACTGCAAGTTATTGACAGTAATCAGTTCATGCTAGATACTATCCTGAATGGACAAACGGAAACCTTCAATGTAGTGGTTCCGCCTAATTCTGGTCAAGCTAAGTTTATGTTGTACTGGCACGATCCTGCTGGCGCTGCAAACGCAGCAATGCCATTAGTGAATGATTTAAATCTAACCGCTACTGCCCCCAATACATTTACGTTTAACCCTTGGGTATTAGACTACAGTCAAAATGCAGCTTCTTTGAGTTCCAATGCTGTTCGAGGTCGTGATAGCGTAAATAATGCAGAGCAAATTACAGTTAAAAATCCGCAACCAGGAAGTTGGACAATTAATGTTGAAGCTTTTGATGTACCGAGCGGACCACAGAGCTATGTTCTTGTATATTATTTTGAGCCTAAAGGAATTACATTAACTTATCCTCAAGGTGGAGAGCATTTTAATGCGGGACAAACGGAACGAGTGCGTTGGGATGCCAATGATATTAATACGCCGATTACCTTAGAATATTCTTCGGATAACGGTACAAGTTGGAATATCGTATCCAGTGGTATTAATTCCGATCAGCGCTATTTTGATTGGACGCCACCAGGATTAGCTACTGGTGAAATGCTAATGCGCGTTTCAAGAGGTACTGAAATGGATGTAAGCGATGCACCTTTCACAGTGTATCAGCAAGTTCAAAATTTGAACATTGATACTGCTTGTCCTACGAAATTTCACTTAACGTGGGATGCCGTTGGCGGTGCTACGGATTATACCATTTATCAATTAGGGGCCCGGTATATGGATTCAATCGGAACGTCAACTACAAATGATTTTAGTATTACGCAAGGAGTCAATACGTTGAATACGTTCTATTTTGCCGTAAGAGCAAATAATGCTTTAAATGGTGCAAAGGGTAGAAGAAGTTTAGCCTACGTAAAACAGCCAGGTGAAATTAATTGTGGCGATGATTTATTTAATGTAAGAACTGAAATTCCGTATAACCAAGCTTACGATTGTGCGCCAAACTCTAATGTTCCAGTAACTATGACGGTTAAAAATATTAGTTTAACAGGAGCCATAATTTCAAACATACCAGTAAGTTATGACATAAACGGAATCACGGCCGCCAATGAAACCATACCAGGGCCAATCATGGTGGGTGACTCAGTAATTTATACCTTTACGCAAACAGCAAATTTTCCAACAGCAGGGAGCTATGTGGTTCAAAGCAGATGTAGTTATCCATTTGATGGATTTGCACAAAATGATATTTCTTCGACTGTCATGAATATTCTACCAGTGCCAATTGTTTTGCCACCCTTAGTGCAAGACTTTGAGGGTAGTTTCACTCCAACTGATTGGAGGGTGATTAATGATGACAATGGCGTTCCATGGCAGAAAACATTTGCCCTAACAGGGGCGGTGCAAGGAAATACACATACAGCCTACATGGATTTTTATAATTATACTGGTACCGGACAACAGGATATTTTAGAAAGTCCAGAGGTTGATTTACAAAACGTCACTAGCGGAAATGTTGAAATGCTCTTTGAGGTTTCTCACGCTCAGCGTAACGGAAGTGAAGACAGACTAGAAGTTCTTATGTCAGAAGATTGTGGTCAAACTTGGCAGCCTACTGGCTATGACAAAGCAGGAAGCGCCTTGGCAACGACTGTTTCCTCTAACACTGCCTTCTCTCCAACCTTGACTACGGAGTGGAGAAGTGAATCCATTGATTTGAGTGCTCATATTGGTAAAGAATTGATTTTCCGTTTTGTAGGAACGAACAATAATGGAAACAATTTATATATTGATAATATCAACCTTATCTTAAAAGCCACACCATTAGGAATTAATGAATTTGAAAAAGGTAATTTCAAAATTTATCCGAACCCTAGCGACGGTCGATATGTTTTAAAATCTAAACTGGATAAGAATACGCAATTATTCTACTCAGTAAAAGATTTGAGTGGACGAACGATTACTAAATCTAAACTGTCCTTAAGCGCTGGAGTTACTCAATCAGCAATTGATATAACCTATTTGCCAAGCGGTATGTATATGTTAGAATTGTATGACGGGAAGTCAACCGAATTTATTAAGCTCACAAAGAAATAATACTTCGTAGTAAAACTTTAAAGCCGTTCTTCTAAAAGAGCGGCTTTTTTATGTTATTGTAATTGTACAATATAATAATTGCTACAGGCCTCTTTACGTGTTGCGGGATTTAAAAAGGGAAGGGTCAAACGGGCAATATGAAACGACAACCCTTGATGAACTTTTTTATAATCAATTCCTTTCTTTTCCAAAACGTGTAATCCTTTATCACCCGTAATAAGATAGTGGTACGAAAGAAGATCTTGGGTACCGATTATTGGTAAATCATATTGTAAAAGAAAATCTGCTGACCGACCAACTCCTAATTGATAAACAGCGATTTCGTTTTTAGGAATATTAGCCGTTTCAATTTTGTTGACAATCACATTTTCTTTTTGATATGGCATGAGTTGAGGATAAAAAACAAGATTCATCAATAAGTTGATTAAAATAGAAAGAGCAACTGCGGTCGTTAAAAGACTGATTTTAGCCTGTTGTTCGGCGTATAGTAAATAAGCTACGATTAAATAGAATAAAATAAAAGCCAGATATTCAATGGAAGTGAGCTCAGGGAAAATGATATAAAATAGAATTGGAATCAGTGCCGCCAATAGGTAAAAAACAAAATTGTGCACCAAACGCAGAATCCGAAATTTATGATTAAAAAAATGAAAGACACTCAAATAGTAACGGGCCAGTAATAGACAAATAAAAGGTAAGACTACGTATATATAATGAGGCAATTGAAATTTGCTCATACCTAGAGAAAGATACGCCAACACAACAGCGCTTGTGCTTATCCACTCGGTTTGATAAGACCGACGACCCAGCTTAATAAAACCTTTGACAGTAGCTGCGACAAAAAATAAAGTTAAAGGAATCAGCCCCCACAATAAATTTTCATATAAAAAGGTAAAACCAGCATTGTTGTTCCACACACTTTCACCAGTAATCCGCCCAAAACTTTGAGTCCAATAAAAAAAACGCAATCCTGAAACATTTGTTCCGCCATTTACTCGTTTGTTAGGCTGCAGGTCAAACTGTTCGTAAAGACCAATGCTCATAGGTAGCAGCACCAATGCAACGATTACAAGCAAGGGGAGATATTGCCATCGGAATAAATTTTTCCATTCTTTTTTTATAATAAAATGGGGCAAAAAACCAAAACCTATTATCAATAAGCCAATAGGTCCTTTAGTAATGAGCGCTCCACCGATGGCTAGAGCTCCCAAAATCCATCCCCACTTATTTTTAGCATATAGCCAAGAGGCAAGTTGCCAAAAAGCGGTAATGACAAAGCTGAGTAAAATAGTATCCGTTTTAATATCATTGGTCACTAAAAACATTGCCTGACAGGACGCAAACATCAGCGCTCCCACTTCGGCTGTTTCTTTTGTATAAAACAATAGAGCAAATCTGTAAAGAGCATAAATGGCCCAAATAGCAAAAAGAATGGAGGGTAATTTATAAGACCAAACATGGATACCAAAAATCTTCATGCTGAGTGCCGAGATCCAAAACAAAAAAGGAGGCTTGTCAAGGTAGTCGGTACCTATATCATACAGGTATAGCCAATTGGAAGAAGAGAGCAGTTCTCTACTCATTTCTGCATACTGAGCAGCGTCTATTTCTAAAATAGGAACGAATAAATTAGAGATATAAATCACTAAAATGCCTAACCATAGTAGTTTTGGCGGACAGAGTGGCTTATGTGGTAAGGAATAAATAGCTTGTTATTTCGTTTTGTGAAGTTAGCAAAAGTACATAGTTTTGCGCCTCAATCGCACGGTTGGTATCGTGCAAAAAAATTAAAATTATGAGAAAAGATATTCATCCAGAAAACTATCGTTTCGTTGTATTTAAAGATATGACAAACGATTCTACTTTTTTATCAAAATCAACAGCTAATTCTAAGGAAACAATTACTTGGGAAGACGGTAACGAATATCCAGTGATTAAATTGGATATCTCTAGCAGTTCTCACCCGTTTTATACTGGTAAGAAAGTAATGGTTGATACGGCAGGACGTATTGATAAATTTAATAAGCGTTACGCACGGAAGAAATAATATTTTCTTTTACAATATATCAAAACTCTTTTCCCAATCAGAAAAGAGTTTTTTTTTATACATAAATGTTCAGCGAATCAATTAATTTAGATACCCATGGGGATATTAGAAATCGATCAAGTTCAAGCTCATATTAATATACTTTCTTCTATTTTTTTATACGGTGATTCTATCAGCGAAGAAATCCGTTCGGATATGGAGGGAGAAATTAATGAAATGTGGAATGCTCCACGAGCCTTAGTTTGGGTCGATGACTATCCATTTTTAGTAGTTTTTAACGTAGCGGTTTTTTTATTTCCTGATTTAAAAGAGGAAGATGTGCGAGCGAATAAAAACCCACGGAACAATTACATCCGCATTGAGGAATTTGCTTATGGAAATATTTCATTCGTGGATGGTCTTGGAAGCAATACAGGCTATTTTAAAAAAGAAAACCTGTATAAAGGCAGCACCACCGCAGCCCATGAGTATGGTCACACATTAGGCTTGCCGCATCCCTTAGATTTAGATCTTCGAGGAAAAGGACAACCAGGAATCATGTTTCCACGCGGTACGATTGTAGATCCTAGGTTTCAATATGACCCTAAGGTTAGTGCGGGGTCTTATGGTGGCACCATGCATCCCAAGTATAGAAAAGTATATCAAGAAGATATTGATCTTTTACAATTGGCGAATAAGGTCAAACGAAAAGAAAGGGTGCTGGGTAAATTTAGTGCTCGATTCCATTACCCGCATTTGAATAATGATCGACCGGCGAAACCATTTGGGATAGCCTAATTATCTATGCAGGTGTTAGATTGAGCTCTTGGCCCTTTTTAAGTAAAAAAGAAAAAGCTTCGTCGTAGTCATTTTGAATTTCTCCATCCAGTATGGCTTCTCGCACGGCTAGTTTCAGATCGCCCACTACCTTGCTTGGAGTTAAATTAAACGTTTTCATAATAATTTCTCCCGTTATGGGTGGTTGCCAATTTCTGATTTTATCTTTTTCTTCTACTTCTATGAGCTTCACTTTTACTAGTTCAAAATTCTTTTTGTAGCGCTTTACTTTTTCTTGATTTTTAGAAGTGATGTCAGCATTGCAAAGTGTAAGAAGGTCATCGGTATCCTCGCCAGCATCAAACAATAATCTTCGTATCGCACTGTCCGTAATTTCTTCTTTGGCTAAGGCAATCGGACGTAAATGAAGCCGTACTAACTTTTGTACGTATTTCATTTTTTCATTGGAGGGAAGCTTCAATTGTTTAAAAATTTTGGGCACCATTTTCGCGCCAAGCCATTCATGACCGTGGAAGGTCCAACCATGCCCTTCCTCAAAACGTTTAGTGGCAGGTTTAGCAATGTCATGAAGAATGGCGGCCCATCTCAGCCAGAGTGAATCTGTATTAGGGGCAATATTGTCTAGCACTTCTATTGTATGATAAAAATTATCCTTATGCCCTTTTCCTTTTCTTTTTTCAACGCCTGCCAAGTCAGTCATTTGTTTAAAAAAATAGGGGAGTAGCCCTGTATCTTTTAAAAGTTTAAAACCAATAGAAGGTTTTGAACTCATTATTATTTTATTCAGTTCGTCTGTGATTCGCTCTTGTGAAATAATCTTGATTCTCTCAGCCATATCCGTAATGGCTCGTAAACTTTTTTCTTCAATTGTAAAATTTAGCTGAGTAGCAAATCGGATGGCTCGCATCATGCGCAGTGGATCATCGCTATACGTTTTGATAGGATCAAGTGGTGTGCGTATTATTTGATTCTCTAAATCTGCTATTCCGTCAAAAGGGTCAACTAATTTACCAAAGTTTTTTACGTTGAGAGAAAGCGAGAGAGCATTGATTGTAAAATCTCGTCGCTCCTGATCGTCCTGCAAGCTTCCATTTTCAACAATGGGCTTTCGAGAGTCGCGTCGGTAGCTTTCCTTGCGGGCACCTACAAATTCTATTTCATAATTATCTATTACAAATTGAGCCGTACCAAAGTTTTGAAATACATTGACTTTGCTAGGATTATCAAATTGTTCTGCCGCTTTTTTCGCAAATTCAATACCATTGCCCAAGCAGACAATATCAATATCTTTCGAAGGGCGCTGTAAAATAGTATCTCTCACAAATCCACCAATCACGTAAGCATCGACAGATAGTTGCTCAGCAGCCTGACCAATTTTTTTTAAAATGGATTCTTCTTCTTCGGATAAATGGACCATTATTCCTCGGGTTTAATAAGGTATATCAGTCGAACACTAATAGAACGATTCGTTTGAGAATCGCGTTCTACCCTGGGGTCATGTGTTTCTCGAATATTGAGAATTGAGTTTTGAAATCGAAAACCCAAATGAAACCGTTTGTAAAGTCTATAGCTAGCACCCAAGTTAAGTGCTACGTCAAATTTTTTAAACGGATATAATTCATCCGTGGCTTCTCCATTCAGGGACGCTCGAGCATTTACTAACTGGGCATATGAAAAACCGGCACTAATCGTACTTTTTTTATCCGAGAAAAAGTAGTTGAAATTGATTGGAATTTCTGCAGTTTGCAGAAGAATGTCATATTCAGTAATGAGTGTTTGTTGATCAAATCCCCGCCGAGGAAGCTGCCCCTTGCCTGCAATGCTTCCTTTTTCCGAGTAAAGAAGCGACATACTAATCGTAGCTTGGTCCATAAGTCTTGTATGCACAATGGCACCAGCGTTCAAACCAATTTTACGATAGCCTGCAAAGTTATCGCCATCGACTTGGGCAAAATTAGTTCCAAGGATAAAGCCTCCAAAAAAGGTAGGCTCGCTACTATAATACTGAGCTTGAACGTCATTTGTGCATAAATTGAGCATAGCCAAAAGGGCTGCAATCAAAAATGGGTTTACTTTAGTCTTCTGCATTTGAGTGTAAAGATATGGTACCGCTGATAACTTATAATGAATTCAATTTGAGTATAATTCTAGCGGCATCATACCCTGTTTTTATTTTTTTAGATTAAGGAAGTATGAGTATAAAACTAACGAAAAAAAACTTAGAAAAATTGCGTTCGCTGTTCGAAGAAATTGGATTTCGAGTGCGATTTGAAAAAGGGAACTTTCAATCAGGCTATTGCTTGATTAAAGAGCACAATGTAGCGGTCATTAATAAATTTCTCCCAATAGAAGGGCGCGTACAAGCGATGCTTGACATTATGCCTCAAGTAGAAGGTGTGGACGTAAGCAAACTTTCTGACGAAGGTGAAGCACTTTATAAAGAAGTGATGAAAGTTGATGCGGAGTAGGTTAATTACGAATTACGAATGTTTTAATGACGAATGACTCAATGATTTTTAGTTATTACTGTGCATTTTGACCAGTGAGCATGAATTTGTTGGTCGCAGCTTTACTAAATAGGCATAGTCATTATGTTTTAGGCTCCAACGTTTCTATACTTATTGCTGAATTCAATATATTTTTCAGAATAGGAGAACTCTTTGCCTAGTATCTCATCGTCTAATTTTTCCAGAAATAAAGTCTCATTTTTTTCGCTTCGTATCCAATTGGTAGTATTGTCAATACCAGAGTTGTCAGCGATAATTGATACTGTTGTAGAGTAAATTAATTCTAGAAAATCCTTGATAATACTTTCTTTAAAACTTTTATCAGCATAGTACCTCTTTGTATCAAATATTTTATTTTCCGAATTTTCAACTGATTGGTCAAATAACTCTTTCAAAGTATAATAAGCACATATATTAAAGAAAAGGCAGACATTGGAAATTTCCATTTGACGTTTTGCTCTATTAACTCTTGATTCTTTAGTTTTTTTATCTGTATCATTAATCGATGGAGTTGTGCTTAATTTTTGAATGCTTTCCTTCAGCGATCTCTTATGAAATATTTTCGTATCTTCATGTATTCTATAAATAAAAAGAAGTTCATCAAGCTCAATATTGCTTTTTTTAAATAGTATACCATCCTCTAAATCAAATACATTATGATAGAATTTATTCAAAGTATAGTCATCTGTGAGGTCATTGTCGAAAAGTTTAGATTTTTTGTCCTTGGCAGTATGAGGTGATCGGAAAAAACCGCAATAAACCAATTGGGCCAATTTTTCATTTGTAATTTGTTGATATTTAGCAGTTTTGGGGTAATCGATTACCTTCTCTCCTTTTTTAATATAGATAAAGGCATTCGGTGAATCAAAATCTTCTAAGAATCTTCTCTGTAGTTTAATTTGTTCTTTCCTTATTGAAACCATATCTCTGCTTGATAATGGCGTTTGTGTATTGGTAAATATTTTAATATTTTCACTTATTTCTTCATGATTTGGGAGTTTAGGATTTATTTCATAAATTTTAGTAAGAACATAAACATTTTTGAGGTTTTCAATTTTTTCTAGATCCCCTTCTATTTCAGCTTCCTTTAAATAGGCTCCGAGTGTACTCGTTGTTTGGGCTCCATTAATAATAGAAAATTCTTTGAGTAGAATATTTTCTTTATTCTCAATTTCCTTCGCATTTAATGACTTAGAAAGAACAGTTATACCATTATTATAAAATAGAAAAAGTTCAGGTTCTTTATCTATAGTTTTAAACATACTGGAATATGTCTTTGAAGTTTTCGACAAAGATTCTCTTAGGTTTTGACCATACAGTATATTTCGTCCCAGAATTGTATTAGAATATTTATTATTCAGAACCGCAAGGTCATATCCATTAAAGTTGCATAATAGAGATTTAGGCAGATTAATGTCTCTTCTAGACTTTTTATCTTTTTCTTCAATGAAATTATTTACAATGAAATTGCTAGCTTTGTCAATAGTGAATTTTTCATGTGGAACAGATTCAAGTTTGTTTCCTTCTCTAAGGAGATTTAACTGTTCTGTTGTTACAATTGTATAATTTTTCTTTTGATTTCTGATATAATTTGTATGACCAGAGTGTACCACATAGAAATGACAATTTTTTTTATACTGCTTTCCAAAATCTGTTTCTGAAATTATATTGCGAAGAGTTTTCTTAACTTCATTTGGTTTTTTAAGGTATAGATCAATAGAATGTTCCATCATTTTAAAACATGTTTCAATATCTGATTGACCTAGTTTTGAGTTTTTAACTTGAACTATATGATACTGCTTTTCATCCAAATCATCTTCTTCATAAAAGATGTCTATGAAGTCATCTGGAGGTGGAACAATCGAGGTTTTTAGTATTTCTCTATGTATGGAATCTTTATGGATGAATTTTGAAACACGATGAAATGGGTTAAAAAGGATCTCGAATACATATATATTAAATGCATCATTTTTCTGAGCATTTCGAACTATTGAATATTTACTTGGAAATCCAACGAATTCTTCAAAGAGCTTACTGATTCTATCTTTCATAGGTTCATTTTTTAAATTTTCTATTCCGCAAAGTTTTTATGAAAATAAGGAATCGTTTCAATGCCCTTATAGTAATTCGCTACGTCATACTTTTCATTGGGCGAGTGGATATTATCATTATCCAAACCAAAGCCCATAAGTACAGTTTTTAATCCCAATGTTTTTTCAAACAATGAGATGATAGGAATACTGCCACCACCGCGTGTTGGGATAGGCGCTTTTCCAAAGGTAGTTTCAATCGCTTTAGCCGCTGCTTGATAGGCTTTGCCATCCGTTGGGGTCACAGCAGGTTCACCACCGTGATGCGGAGTAACTTTTACAGTGATTCCTTCAGGAGCCAATGCCTCAAAATGTTTAGTAAATAGTTCTTCTATTTCTGTAGATACTTGATGAGGAACCAAGCGCATTGAAATTTTAGCGAATGCTTTAGAAGGTAAAACCGTTTTGGCTCCTTCGCCAATATAGCCGCCCCAAATTCCGTTCAGCTCAAGCGTCGGACGAATACCGGTGCGCTCTAAACTCGTATATCCTTTTTCGCCCCACACATCACTAATTCCTAATTCTTTTTTATATTCTTCCACATCAAAAGGGGCTTTGTTCAAATCTTCTCTTTCAGCGGCCGTTAGTTCGGCCACTTTTTCATAAAATCCTTCTACCGTGATGTGATTATTGTCATCGTGCAGACTTGCTATCATTTGACAAAGTATGGTAATTGGATTGGCTACTGCTCCTCCATACACTCCACTATGTAAATCACGATTTGGTCCTGTAATTTCCACTTCCATATAGGCCAGTCCACGAAGACCTGTTTCAATACTTGGGTCGTCCATGCTTATCATTGACGTGTCAGATACCAATACCACATCGGCACTTAGTTTTTCTACATTATTTTCTAAGAAAGGGGCTAGGTGGGTACTGCCCACTTCTTCCTCACCTTCAATAATATACTTAACGTTGCAAGCTAATGTGCCAGTTTTTGTCATAGTCTCCAATGCTTTTACATGCATAAAAACTTGCCCTTTATCATCGCAGGCTCCCCGGGCAAATATTTTTCCTTCTTTGATTACCGGTTCAAACGGACCGCTATCCCAAAGCTCTAAGGGCTCAGCAGGCTGAACATCGTAGTGACCGTAGGTGAGTATTGTTGGCAAACTTGGGTCTACTATTTTTTCTCCGTATACTATGGGGTGACCAGCTGTCTCACAAATTTCTACTTTGTCACAGCCAGCGTCTAACAAACTCTGCTTCACAAACTCTGCACAGCTTAGCATATCCTCTTTGTGCTCAGACTTGGCACTCACCGAAGGAATGCGCAGTAGGTCTAAAAGTTCATCTAAAAATCTGTCTTTGTTTTCTGATTGATATTCTGTCCAAGCTTGCATAATTGTATTTTTTTTGGATAGCTAAGATACAAATGAAAGCTTGACTGCCCATGCAAAAAAGATTGAAACGTTTATTTGAAAAGAGTTGCCAACCGAACCCAAAGAGGAATTTTTGCTTCAGGTAATTTTCCTTCAAATTTTTCGCCTCGACGGAGATAGTATTTAGAAAATGTGCCACTCGTTATTTTCCACTTTTTTAAAAATAGTTGCCTGCCCACATTTTTGCTTAGACGTTTTGTAGACTGCGATCCAAAATGATAAACTCGACTATTGCCTAACCCTTTGAAATGTCGAACACCTGCTTGCCAAAACTTCATGCTGAGGTCAGGGTCCGAATACATTCCTGGCGAAAACTCTACGCTCATTCCACCCACTTCATTCCATATGCTTTTATGCATCACATTAGGGGGCCAGGTGCTTCCGTTCCAATCTTGCTTTTCAAAAGTGTGAAAATCGTTCAACAGTTTTTCTTCTTGAAAATTTTCTATGCTCGTTCCAAAATTAGATACTATTACACATGGGTTTCTAGTATCATTTGGTTCAATCATAGTGGCGGAAAGCATAAAATGGGAATGACCAATGTCTTGAATCTCATTCCATAAATATTGATCCCAATCTGGGAGAACATACATATCATCATTGATATACAGTAAATAATCTGTTTGCGCTAACTTAGCACCGTGATTTAAACCATGGCAAATTCCTAAGTTTTCTGTAGAATAGACATAAGATAAATCTTGCTGAGACTGTACCCATTCCCATGTTCCATCCTTGCCTTCGTTGATGATTACAATAATCTGATGGGGGAGTGCCGAGTGTTTTCTAATGCTGTGGACACATAGTTTTAGATAAGGTAAATTATTCCATGTTGGTACTAGAATACTAAATGTGTTAGTATCATGGGTTGGTGCTATATAGGTTTGCATTTTGCTAGGAGAAAATTTACTTTTCGTATTAGCTAAAATACTATTGAAATAGACTCTGTTCGTTCTTAGAGTATTTTTTATTTCTCTTTACCCGCTAAGTAATATATTTGATGAAGTTCCTTGAGTAAGAGGGTCAACGTTATGAAAAGTAAGCAGCAGTCCATCCCGTGGGAAATCATCGTGCCGTGTTTGGGTATGATGTTACTTGCGTTATTAAAGTTTGCTCATTTTGAATTACCTTTTTTTTGGGACGAATCTTGGTCTTACGGCAAGGCGGTTGCGGTAATGGTAGAACAAGGACCTACTTTGAATCCTGCCAGTGTAGACCAAGAGGTATTTCGAGGTCATCCTTTATTTTTTTATTTTTTGACGAGTGGTGTTGGGAAACTTTTTGGCTTTACCCCTATCGTGATGCATAGTTATATGTTTCTAATTTCAACAGTTCTGTTGGTATGGTATGGCTATGTGATTAAACGATGGTTCGGACAACGAGTGTCCATTATTGCGACAGTAATTGTGTTTACGAATCAAATGTTTGCGGTACAAAGTTCATTTTTGTTGCCTGAAGTCTTGATTGGTTTTTTGTGTGTGATTACTGTTTATTATTTTTTAGAAAAAAATTTCATCCTGTATTTCATAACAGGTAGTGCGTTGATTTTAACCAAGGAAAGTGCCGTTGTTTTATTTGCTGTATTAGGGTTGTTCTTATTAATTAATAGTATCAGAGAACATCTTGCGTTTAAAAAACTTTTACGGGCTGGATTTTTCTATGCGGCGCCCATACTTGTTTATGTATTATTTCTGTGTATTCAAAAAATGAAGTGGGGCTGGTTCTTGTTTCCGGCCCATGTAGATTTAATGGATTTTGCTTTTGGCATGATCAAGGGGCGCTTGGTAAAATCCTATGCAGTTTTATTCTATTTCTACGAAAATATTGTGTTTGTTGGTATGGTACTACTTTCCACTATTCTGCTCTTTTTAGGCTTTTCTAAAAGAGAGCGTTTCAGTAGAAAACAGCAAGATGTTTTGCTAATCGTATTTCTTTTTGCCATTGGCTATTCGTTATTCACTGCTATTAACTTTTATACTCTACGATATTTATTAGCGCTTTTTTTTATGCTAGTAATTCCCATTGCCGTTGTGGTAGGCAGGGTACAGTTGTCTGGTGTTTATCAAACTATTCTTTCTGTGGTTTTTATTGCCACCATGCTATTCGTAGTACTGATTAGACCGTATCGATTAGCCGAGCGGGTAGGCGATTGTTCGTGGGGATATGTCAATGCGGTACAGGTTCGTCAGCAATTAATTAATCGAGCGGTTTTAGATCATCCGAAGGCTACATTTTTTGCAGGTTTTTTAATGGGGGTGAATATGCGAGATAGTCGCTTGGCTTACGTTCGACCCAATCAAATGCCGAAGATGGTGGAGATAGATCAAGCTGAGTTTGCTTTAGTTTCAAAGATAGAAGAAAACGAATGGTATATGCCCACGATTCAGGATACGAATCAGTTTCAAGTCGTTTTGGAAATAGAAGAAAAAAACTTTTGGGGCAGGCTGTATAAACGGAAGTAAATAACAGACATAAAAAAACCTCCTAACAAGAGTTAGAAGGTGTATTTATTTATAAGTATGAAATTACTTTTTCAAGAAATCTTTTACCTTGTCTTTTAAAACCATATTGGCCTTAAAAGAGTAATTGCCTGATTTTGTTTTTACGGCACGGATTACTTTGCTATAGTTTTTTGATTCTACAACTTCACCTTTCTTGATCGCCGTTTTTGCTGCTTTTGCCATATCTTTTTATTTTAATATTTAGCGTTTACCACGCTATGCGTGAATTATTTAATTTCTTTGTGAACAGTATATTTTTTCATGATTGGATTGTATTTCTTCAATTCCAAACGCTCGGGTGTATTCTTTTTATTCTTAGTAGAAATGTAACGGCTCGTGCCTGGAAGACCACTTTCCTTGTGCTCTGTACATTCCATTATGATTTGAACTCTGTTTCCTTTTTTTGCCATGATGCTATTATTTTAAACTATTGTACAAACTAGATTTTATGTCCAGCCGCTCTCATTTCTTTTACTACATTATACAAACCACGTTTGTTGATTGTGCGCATACCTTGCGTAGATAATTTAAGTGTAATCCACTTATCTTCCTCTGCTAGATAATAGCGTTTCTTTTGGATATTAGGCATGAACCGCTTAATCGTTTTTCTATTCGAAAAAGAAACTTTGTTTCCTTTTTGATAGCTTTTACCGTTTACTGCACATATTTTGGCCATTGTATATAATTTTTAGTTGTCCCACGCCTTGCGGTTTTGGGAGTGCAAATGTAAAATAATATTCTTTTTAAAGCAAAAAAAGAGATTATTAGTTTGTTACACTATTTGTAAGCTATGCTAGTTGTCATAGAGGAGTTTAAAATTAGTCAAAACTGAACTCTAAGCCTATTTTATTTCTTTCTCTTCGTTCTAAATCTGTGAGCTAAGGTGATGTTGACCGGATTGCCGTTATAGAAGCCTATATTGTAGCCATATTGTGTATCGGAGCCGCCTTGTTTGCTAATTATTCCTGACAAGGAAGGCATACTTTCAGCGCTGATATAGAATTTGTCATTGAAGCGATATTGAATCCCAAAAAGGTAAGCCACACCCAACTGAAGCTGCGAGCTCTCATTATTCTGTAGTTTATTTCCAAAAATAGATACAAAAGGCGCAAATCCATTTACAAAGTACGTTTGCTTGTTAATTGATTTTCTTTTTTCGCGGCCAGCGCTAAGGTTGAGTCTAAACTGTTTCGAAGGACCTCTATCCTCATTCTCAAAAAAAGTATAGTCTCCCAAGCTCATCTGAAAACGAGCCAATTTGTTTAGTTCCCGTTCTTTTTTATAAACCATGCCAAAGCCTTGTAGGTTACTAAGTTGAATGCCAAACTCATGCACGGGGAGTTCTTGCGCTTGGACAGAAGTGTTGATGAGTGCGGTGCTAGCTAAAATAGCGATTGTTATTATTTTTTTCATTTTTATTCTTTTATAGATGGAAGAACGCTAGAAGGAATCAGTTTGTTTGCCAAGAGTTCATAAAGCTTTGCCAATAGGTGGGGTTTATATTTTTTCTAACAAATAGGAAAAACTCCAATAGGAAATCTGATAAACTACCGAAACACAATAAACTTTATTAAGCATGAACTAAATTTGCGAGACTATGGCATACGAGTTAAAGAATAAAGTGAGAATTGTGACAGCGGCTAGTTTGTTTGATGGCCATGATGCGAGTATTAATATAATGCGGCGTGTGATTCAGGCGAGTGGAGCAGAGGTAATTCACCTTGGACATGATAGAAGTGTACAAGACGTTGTCAATTGTGCCATTCAAGAAGATGCCAATGCCATAGCTATGACCTCCTACCAAGGAGGGCATGTAGAATATTTTAAGTATATGTATGACTTGCTTAAAGAAAATGGCTGTGAGCATATCAAAATATTTGGCGGTGGCGGCGGTGTGATTCTGCCTACTGAGATAGAAGAATTGCACGATTATGGCATAACACGTATTTATAGCCCGGATGATGGACGCGAAATGGGCTTACAGGGAATGATTGATGATTTGCTTGAGCAATCGGACTATGCCGTAGGTGATAATTTGAATGGTAGTGCAGAAGGATTGTTGAAGAAGGGAGATTTTAAAAGTATAGCTCGCTGCATTTCAGCAGCCGAGAATTTTGGCGATGCGCCTGAAACGCAAAGTTTAATGACGCAGGTTTCAGCGAAGGCTAAAGAAAGTAAAACGCCAATACTTGGTATTACCGGTACGGGCGGTGCTGGTAAAAGTAGTATGGTGGACGAGTTGGTGCGTAGGTTTTTAATTGATTTTACCGATAAAAAAATTGCCATAGTTTCTGTGGATCCTAGTAAGCGAAAAACCGGTGGTGCGCTATTGGGTGATCGGATTCGTATGAATTCCATTCGCAATGATCGTGTGTTTATGCGCTCTATGGCTACGCGTCAAAGTAACTTGGCCTTGAGTAAGCATATCGAATCGGCTTTGGATATTTTAAAAGTATCTGATTTTGATTTAATCATTTTAGAGACCTCGGGTATTGGTCAGAGCGATACAGAAATTACTGACTATAGTGATACCACCCTTTACGTTATGACACCAGAATTTGGCGCAGCTACCCAATTAGAAAAAATTGATATGCTCGATTTTGCTGATATTGTGGCTATTAATAAGTTTGATAAGCGAGGAGCGCAGGACGCACTCCGTGACGTGAAAAAGCAATACCAACGCAATCATAAACTCTTTGAACAAGAGCCAAGTACGATGCCCATTTATGGTACCATTGCTTCGCAGTTTAATGACCCAGGAACGAACGCTTTGTATGTGGCCTTGATGGATAAAATTACAGAAAAAACAAGTGCTACCTTAAGCTCGAATTTCAATAAAGATCAAGCTGAAAGCGAGAAGATTTTTATCATTCCTCCGGCAAGGGTTCGCTACCTCAGTGAAATTAGTGAAGCGAATCGTAGCTACGGAAAACAAGCCAATGAGCAAAGTGAAGTAGCACAAAAACTATTTGGCATTACTAAAACAATAGAATCTATAAATGATTCATTAATAGAGGATAAGGATAGATTGATTAAAGAATTACAAGAAGTTTATGAGAAGGTAAAGCTTGACATAGATCCTAAGAATTTTCAACTCATTGAACAATGGGACGATACTAAAAAACTGTACACTGACGAGGTGTATACTTTTAAAGTTCGTGATAAAGAGCTAAAGATTAAAACGCATTCCGAGAGTCTTTCGCATTCGCAAATTCCTAAAATTGCGGTACCAAGATTTGAGGCTTGGGGCGATATTTTAAAATGGGCGTTGACGGAGAATTTTCCGGGTCAGTTTCCCTTTGCTGCGGGTATTTATCCGTTTAAGAGAGAGGGGGAAGATCCTACGAGAATGTTTGCCGGAGAAGGTGGTCCGGAGAGAACCAATAAACGTTTTCACTACGTGAGTTTAGGAATGCCCGCCAAGCGATTGAGTACCGCTTTTGATAGTGTAACGCTTTATGGTGGTGACCCAGATTTACGACCGGACATTTATGGAAAAATAGGAAATGCGGGCGTCAGCATTCCGACCTTGGACGATGCGAAAAAACTATACAGTGGATTTAATCTCGCTGACCCCAAGACATCCGTTTCCATGACGATTAATGGGCCAGCATCGGTATTGACTGCTTTCTTTATGAATGCAGCCATCGATCAACAGTGCGAGCTGTATATTAAAGAAAACGGACTGGAACAAGAGGTAGGCAAAAAAGTAGATTCGATTAAATCCGCTAATCCAGATTTATACAATGAGTACAATGCTGATATTCCTGAAGGGAATGATGGATTGGGGCTCATGTTGTTAGGCGTGCCGGGCGATCAAGTGTTGCCTGCTGATGTATATGCAAAAATTAAAGCCGATACTTTAGCCCAGGTGCGCGGTACGGTGCAGGCCGATATTTTAAAAGAAGACCAAGCGCAGAATACATGTATTTTCTCAACAGAGTTTTCGTTGAAGCTGATGGGCGATGTGCAACAGTATTTTATTGATCAAAAAGTACGAAATTTTTATAGTGTAAGTATTAGTGGTTATCACATAGCCGAGGCGGGTGCCAATCCGATTTCTCAATTGGCGTTTACGCTCAGTAATGGTTTCACCTTTGTAGAATATTATCTCAGCCGTGGGATGGACATTAATGATTTTGCTCCGAACCTGTCGTTCTTCTTTAGTAATGGGATTGACCCTGAGTATGCGGTGATTGGTAGAGTGGCACGTCGTATTTGGGCGAAGGCTATGAAGCTAAAATATGGTGCCAATAAGCGAAGCCAGATGCTGAAGTATCATATTCAAACTTCAGGCCGTAGTCTGCATGCGCAGGAGATTGATTTTAATGATATTCGTACCACGCTGCAAGCTTTGTACGCCATTTATGATAATTGTAATTCACTGCACACCAATGCGTATGATGAGGCGATTACTACACCGACGGAGGAAAGTGTGCGCCGTGCCATGGCCATACAATTGATAATTAATCGTGAGTTAGGCCTAGCAAAAAATGAAAATCCTTTACAAGGCGCCTTTATTATAGAGGAAATGACGGACTTGGTAGAAGAAGCGGTACTAGCAGAGTTTGACCGTATTACAGAACGCGGTGGTGTATTGGGCGCTATGGAAACCATGTATCAACGCTCCAAAATTCAAGAGGAGAGTTTGTATTATGAAACACTCAAACACAATGGAGAGTTCCCCATCATTGGAGTGAACACCTTTTTAAGTTCTAAAGGTTCGCCTACGGTGATACCGCAGGAGGTGATACGCTCTACGACTGAGGAGAAAAACTATCAAATTAAGTCAATCGAAAACTTACAAAAACGTAGTGGTAAAAAAGGCGAAGAAATGCTAAAAGCACTCCAACAAAAAGCTATCAACAACGAAAACATCTTTGAAGAAATGATGGAGACAGTGAAGTATTGTTCGCTTGGACAGATTACCTCGGCTCTCTTCGAAGTGGGTGGTCAATACAGGCGAAATATGTAATTTCGAATTTATGAATTACGGATTACGAATTTTCTTGATATTGATATTGACTATTTTATCTGCTGATGTTAAGAGTCAAACTCAGTTTAACGGGGAAAAGTATGCCTTTGGATTTAATGGAGGATTATGTAGCACAATACTAGAATTCTTTCCCGATAGTGTCATGAGGCGCAACACTGGTTGTGAAAGTAGTGGGAGAAATAGTTTTCATAAATACTATTTTTCAAATGATACTCTAAATGTTTATTCGGGGTTCACTAATATCCCTAAGATTAAATATAGTATTGATAAGCAAAAGGTAAAAGGTGAAAAAATGAGAATTACTTTTTATGATATGGATAATAATAACGTAACTAAATATTTTAAATGTAAATGGCAAAGAAGCGGAGGTCGGAATTATTACATTCGTTATAATGATTCGCTTTCTGCAATGACAAGCAAGAGAATGGTTGAAGCTGATTTGATATTTACAACTCTAGAGCAAGTTACAAAAAAAGAGGTTCGACTAAGTGAGCTAGATTCAAATTATGCGGATATAAAGGTTACTATTTCTATTCCAGAGATTTATTACAAGTATCAACTTTTAAAATATCCCTTCAACAAATCTAATCATGTTAATAGGTATGTAATAAATGAAGAATCTGATTTGGTTTGTTTGAATTGTCAATCTTATCCTTTTGAGAAAAAGGAAATAATTTTTAAGCTGTTAGAATAGCCGACAATGCTTCGCTGATTGAATTCGTCCATAGCTCGTTGGAGAATGAAAAATAAATAAAAATGAGTGCTAGTTTTAGTTTAGCGCAGCGCAACTGAAACTGTTTAAATGAGGTCTGGCCGTTTGTAACGGCAGTAGGATGTGTATGCTTCTTCCTCTCCGAGTGTCCAAAGCTTCTGCTCCCACCTAAGTTTAGATTGCAACTACACCTTAATGTCGACCACCAAACTATACAGTGTCTCTTCCTGAAAAAACTTGACACATTTCACACTTAAAAAAAGTAAAAAAATGGAACCAAGTAAAAACAAAAAACAGGAAAAACAAACAGAAAAAAATTCAATTTCAGCACATTTCAAAACGAAG
>Ga0209185_1000266_pt1 | contig 72243 bp, 67 predicted proteins | sample SidtaG_2_FD_187425 | JGI IMG/M metagenome (GOLD analysis project Ga0209185, IMG submission 187425) | Marine algal microbial communities from Sidmouth, United Kingdom - Sidmouth_Asex2 metaG (SPAdes) (version 2) | ecosystem: Host-associated > Algae > Red algae > Unclassified | place: Sidmouth... | reverse complement strand
ACAATCAGATGACCATCAAAATCTATAAATGATTGCTCTTTAAAAACAAATCCATCAGAGCTTGTATCTATTCTAGGTTGTGTGTGTTGTAATTTCAGTGCTGATATTTTCTCCATCACTGTAGGTAAATCTTTCACACGGATTACAGATGCATTCATGTGAGGAGTTACTTGCTTGGGTAATTCTATACCCTTTACTTCTGACAGTGCCATAGTTCTTACCTGATCTGGACTATCTAGCGTGCAGAATCTGATGGTCGCATCTTCAGGAATTTTGAATACTGGATAAGAATAAGAATCTGCACTGGACTCAGATATATTATGTACGGTGAATCCTAATATATCTCTATAGATTGTCAACGACTGATCTATATCCGACACTAATAATGTCGATCTCTTAAAGTGTGTTCCTTCCATACTTTTTGTTTCTATTTTATTCTGACAACCAATAATAGTTAGCAGTAATAAAGACACCGTTATTCTTACCATCGATTCTTATATCTATTTACGAAATTAAGACTTTCACGATTTGCTTCCCTACGTTTTTCCCTTCGAATAATCGATTGAGTGCTTGAGGCATATTTTCTAATCCTTCCACAATATCTTCCTGATACATTAACTTTCCTTGCTCTATCCACTGACTCATATTTTTTTCTGCTTCAGGAAATCTATCCTTGTAGTCATAGATAAAGAATCCTTGCATCCGAGCTCGCTGACCACCTATTCTATGCCAATTTTTAAGATGGTAATTCTGTTCGCTGAGACTATCCTTATATGTACTTATTCTACCACAGCATACGACCCTTGCATATTGATTTATCTTAGTCAGAACGAGATCCAAAATCTCCCCTCCGACGTTATCAAAATATACGTCTACCCCATTTGGAAAATATTCATCGATCTTCTCTCCGATATTTTCTGTCTTATAGTTAATGGCATGATCATAATACAGATGTGATGTCAGCAACTTTTTCTTCTCATCAGTGCTTGTCATACCGATTACATTTGCCCCCTTAATCTTGGCAAGTCCGGCTACCGTACTTCCTACACCTCCAGCCGCTGCAGAAACAAGAACGTTATCTCCTTGCTTAAGCTCACCTACCTCATATAATCCGAAATATGAAGTATAACCTGTTATTCCTAAGATGCCGAGTGAAGTAGAGATTGGTAGAGATGTCTGAGAAACTTTATATATCATGTCATAGTCAGATGCTGTGGATATAACATATTCTTGCCAGCCAAATTTTCCATGCACATAATCGCCTATCTGGAAGGCTTCATTTTTAGATGCCACAACCTGACCTACGCCTCGACCTCTCATCGTTTCTCCAAATTGTAATTTGTTTTCTATGCCGGCTCCATCACTCATATAGAACTTCATAACTGGTGCAAGCGATAAGTAGTGGGTCTGTATGAGCAACTCGCCTTCCGTGAGCGATGGTACCTCCTCTTCCACTAATCTAAAGTCGGAGTTCTTAATTAGTGATATAGGTCTTGCTGCGAGAACTAATTTTCTATTAATCATTTCATTATAATAATTAGTGTCGACTTGTTCCTCTGACCGTTTTCTTTTCTTTGGATTCCATATGTTTTTTGAAGACAGTCCAGCTTGTCTCATTAGGCCTGTCATCATTTAATGGAGGTGGGTCCATATATAACGGATATCTTTCTGTAATAATCTTCTGTAACCGTGGCCAGATTTCTGACTTTTCGAATGTACTAAATCCCGTTGCATTAAATATCATAATACCTGACTTACTCCCCATTTCCATCCATGGTAACCATTGGGCTACCCTTGTCCAGGCGATATTGGAATGGTTTAATCTTTTGACGTTGGCGTCTAATATTTCATCTGACTTGTAGATGGAATTAAAAATTTCCATAGCATGATAAGCTCCGCCGACATACACCTGATATTCGCTTCCTAATGGATTGTCATAGAATAATGGGATCTCATCTGCGGAGAAAGTTAGATCTTCATATTGCCTCAGTTTCATGGGTGCTACATTCTGCCCTTCATCATTTTTCTCCCATCGATATCCCCTCATATTGACAGGATCATTAGCTACATGAAGTATTTCTACTTTATTATTGTTCCATGGATTAATCCAGCTGTCTAATATCTCATTAGTCTCTGGATCTAAGTACATCATGATTTCTCTTGACACACTTTTAAATCCTTTTCCTTTTATAGGATCTACGACCATAGTACATTGTCGAGTGTTAATACCGACAAGATTAAATAGATGTTTATCTTTCTCACCTGCTATTCTACTGTAAGCTCGACCTTCCCACATACCGTATCTTGTATGACCTTGTTCTGTAGTTCCACATGTAGCTTTCATTCTGGCAACTATGGCATCTCCTCCAGTTAGAGAAACTTCTTGAGAGGATACATCACTGATATGCAATAGACTTATAAGAATTGTGAGTATAAAATATTTCATGTTTTCATTTTTCTATGAAGTGTTCGCTTGGAATCACAGCATCATTCCTTAGGGTTCATTTTTTTGTAATATGTCCAACTTGTCTCATTAGGGGATGTGAAAGTTTCTGGTGCATGTCGGTACTCAGGCTTATGAGCAAGCACATATTCTGTCAAGACAGATGGCATATCATTATAGTTTTTTTCGGATAACTTATACCCAGCTCCTTGATACAACATCCTCCCTGGCCTCTGCCCCATCTCTAACCATGGCAACCATGGTCCGATCCTTGTCCAAGATATAGTACAATCAGTGGAATTGACATTAGCATCATTTAACTGACGTTCCGAAACAAAAAATTGAAACAACTCGCCTGCTTCATACAAGTCAGATTGTGAATTTTCTGGATAATCTGCCACTTTAATGGGTGATGGATATGCCAGCAATACGTCTGCATTCATACAGATCATATCATTACCAAATTTATTAGAATTGACGCCCCACTTTCCATATTTACCCTCAAGTTCAAAGTTCTGATTGACAGGATCATTCCATACATGGAGGACATCCACGGTCTTCTCATTGTAAGGATTTGCATAATTTTCTAATACTTCACCAGTTTCCTTATCCGTATAGAGCAAGACTTCTCTAGTTAGTAACTGATATCCTTCCTCCTTAGGTATTAGCCTAGCAATATTATACATCTCATAATCCATCATGTGCTTATCTCTTTCTCCATCTACGATTCCATAGATAGCACCTTTCGCATAGTATATAACTTCCTCAGTAGAATCGAGTGAGCCTCTCACCTTTGCAAATGCTGTGAGGTTATCTTCTGCTTTATCTAAGTCATATATAACATCATTATCAGCGGAACCATTAGTGTCAGAGATCACATCTGCATTAGGATTACAGCTAATGAGACTAATGAGGAGAGTCAGCACAAGAGCTTTGGTAAAAATGGAACAGTAGGATGGCATATTTCGTATCTATTCTTTAAATTGAAAAAATAAAAAGGCACTCAAAAATCCAATTCTGAGTGCCTCACTATGAAAAAACTATCTATTAAAAGTCATAACCTAATGTAATCAAAATTCTACGAGGCAAGAATGGTATACCTGTATAATAAGTGGTCTCCGGATCTATATCACCAGAGTCGATCCTTTGCTGTAGTGCAATGCCCTGATCATTATCTGATACGTATAAGAATCTAAGTGCCTTATCAGTATTAATGATATTTTTAGCTAATACACCTAATCGTATATTACTACCATTCTTTAATGGATACTTAATTGTTGCGCCTATATTTAAGTTAGTGATATCAGCTTGCTTAAGAACATTCGTTGCATCTGCAAATCTATTAGCGAAGTGATTCATTTGTGCTGTTAGATCTAAGTACTTCATCCTATAGTTAGCCGATAGATTAAATATTGTAGAAGGCACTCTCGGTAATTGATTGCCATTAAGATCTAAAGAAAACACAGTGGCTCCTGCAGCATCTGTCCCTTCATTGATAAGAGTGTTCCCGTACAGCTCACCATTAGGATCAGCATTACCAAGTGGAATTTTAAAGTCATCAAACTTTGCTTTTTGATATGTTGCACTTGCTCTGATGAGTAATCCTTGTAAGGATGCTGGCGCATATGTTAATCCGAGTTCTATACCATTAATGGTATTAGTACCTAAAGGTCTGGATACAGCGACGGCACCTTCATATACAGTAGCTAATCTATTTTTTATATTAGTATAGAAGCCCGCAACATCAACACCAAGATCACCGAATCCGGTTCTGTAGCCTACTTCGATATTGGTTATTTTTTCGTTATCCTGGATACGTGGATTATCTCCTCCTTCTATATCATTAGGGTCAAACGAAAGAGAATCAGCCGGAGTATATGCAGTGTAATCAGGCATTCTAAATGCATTGACAAAGTTAGCATACACAGCTGATCTTTCATTCAGACTATAATTAGCACCTACTGAAAAACTAACATCACTATGTTCTTCTTCTCTTTGCAAATTCTCCACCACACTATAGAATCCTTGTAGGTCCATATCTATCTTATCATACCTTACACCTACATTAATTCTCAGCTTATCATTAGTAGTTGCAATCTCATCTCCTAAGAAAAATGAAGTCGCCTTAATCGTGTACTCATCTAATCTTGCTTGGCCACCAAATGGTGCAAATAGATTAAGCCCTCTATTATCGGCTACTGGTAGAGCCCATCCTGCAAGACTCCATGTCGTCGGTGTATAGTTGCCATTAGAAATATAGCTACCGAGACTAAAGTTATGATTCAGACTACCTGTTGTAAGCTTATACCCTAATCGTAGCTCATTCATATAATCTGTGTCATTTCCATCTCCATCTATCAATATTCTTATCTGACTAAATGGTGCCGCCACATATCCTGTAGAGACTCCTAAGTTAAACTTAGTTCCATGATCATAACTCTGGTATCTAAATTTATTAGAAAGTGTTAGTGCATCAGTCAGCTCATAGTCCAAGTGGAAACCTACATTATACCCTCTTGCATAATTACCATCTTCATTAGTCGCTCGACCAGTTCGAGGTAAAAAGTTGCCTTCTCTGTCCACGACTGTGTAAGCCAGAGTATCTAATGTAGGAGTATAGAATGAGTCATATATATCCCAACCATCAGCAGGTGTATTATCAGATAGCTTATATGGGATATCGATCATATTCTGAATAGAAACATTCACATAAGAACCGAATACTCTGGCATTAAGCTTATCACCAAGATAATCTAAATTAAATCTCATTTGTCCACCCCTGTCATTGTACCCGAGATCTCTAAAGCCTTTATCATTCACATAATATCCACCTATGTTATATCTTAGGTTTTCACTAATAGGCCCATTGATATTAGCATCTACTTTGTAATCTATTCCTCCTCTTTCTCCATCCGCATTGACACCATCAGTCACATTATTATTGTAGCGAGTTACATTGACCGTACCCTTGGTTTCTGTTCCCCCTACCTTGCTGATGACATTGACAACACCTGCAGCAGATGCTCTACCAAAGAGTGTTGCTGCAGATCCTCTAACAACTTCTATTTTTTCTACATTTAGATCCATTCCAAATGCAAAATCTGGCGGTCGTGCCGTCGTCGCAAGACTCGGTAATCCATCTAATAATATACCTGTATAAACTAATCCATTACCCGATCCATCTGGGAATCCTCTCGTAAAGATTGCTCCTCTAAATCGTCCTTGAGACTGACTGGTATACATCCCAGGTGTACCCTGGATGGCTTCAGAAAATCCTTCAGGCTTCATAGAAGAAATAATCTGATTATTAATCACATCTATAGCCGTGGTAGATTCTATCCGCCTTATGGGCTGTCGCGTTGCAGTGACTACAACATCTGAGAGTTTCCTGGCGTCTTCATACATAATAACCTCGGAAGCAGAATCGGGAGATCTCTCTTCCACTCTATATCCTAAGTAAGAAAAGACCAATACATTATCTGGTTCTGTACCTATACTATACATACCATCTGTATCCGTGATGGTACCCATGGTCGTACCTTTAATAACCACAGAAACACCGATGATAGGTTCTCCATTATTATCCACGACCTTACCAGTCACTGACTGTGAGAAAGCCATGGTAGAAACAAATAGGATCAGGACCACTGACCAAATCAAGTTTAGTTGTTTTTTCATTATAAATTAGTTTGTAAATGCATTCATAGTAATATTGTAAATACGTTTGAGTGATAAATATAATTAATTAACTTTATTAACTATTAATTCATTTAACTAATTTTTAAATTATATTTTTGGGTATGGAATTAAAAATTTTTCCTAAACATACCGGAGTATGGGAAGGAACATACAAAAGAATAGAACCAGAGGGTTCAGTTAGAGATCAGTGGAAGTGCAGATTAACCATCAGATTCGAGGGCCCGACTGCATACCATCAGGTAAATGAATACATGTGGGATGATGGTCATTATGAGTGTCACGATTTCGGCGTCTGCCATTTTAATGAACAAGGAGAACTCATATTTGATAATCCAAGAATTATAGGAAAAGCTTGGGAAACAAATAACAGTGTCGTACTTACATGGTCTTACAAAGACAAGCCTGGATCTAATCTTTATGAAATAATAGATCTAATAGGACCAGAAGATAAGCATAGAATCAGAGTATGGAAGTGGTCTCATAATGATGAGTTCCAAGGCATAACTATGATAGACGAAAGACAGACTAAAACTGAAAGTGAGATAGATCCACAATTCTGGATAGATCTACCTAATGTAAGAACTAACGGACAACCCTCAAGATCAGATAAATAAAATAATTACCTATGGCAATGACAATTACAGAGAAAATAATGGCTCGGAATAGTGGTCGAGATCATGTGAAGCCAGGAGAGTTAGTATGGGTAGATGTAGAATCTGTAATGACAATGGATTACTTAGGTAAGACTTGTTTTAATAAATTCAGGTCTTTAGGAAAAACGGAAGTATTTAATAAAGACAAGGTCATATGTGTATCTGATCACTTAGTCCCACCACCCAATCAGAAGTTTGCAACTATGCTTAATGAGTGGAGAGAAGTCGTTAAGGAACATGATATAACACACTTCTATGATCTGGGGCGACAAGGAATCGCTCATCAGATAATGGTAGAACAAGGCCATGTACTACCTGGAACAATAAGCATAGGCACTGACTCACATGCTAATACTTATGGTGCAGTCGGAGCAGTAGGTAATGCTGTAGGAGTGACTGATGCTGCTGTAGCTATGGCTACTGGCAAGGCATGGTTTAGAATCCCCACTTCCGTAAAGTTCAATATAATAGGAGAATGGCAACCTTACATCATGGCTAAAGACTTATCACTGCATATAATGGGGATGATGCATTGGAATGGTCATCTAATTTACAAAGCATTAGAATTTACAGGTCCTGCAATATCCGACTTAGATATCGCAGGTCGTATGACGCTATGTAATATGACTGTAGATCTGGGTGCTAAGAATGGAATCATTGCACCAGACAATAAGACAGCAGATTACCTCGATGGTGTAGCTAAGGGATCTTGGGATATGATCGCGAGCGATGACGATGCAGAATACGAAGCTGAATACGAAATCAATGTCAGTAACTTAGGTCCTACAATAGCACTGCCAGATAAGCTAGATGATACTGTACCAGTAGAGAAAGTAGTGGGTACAAAATTCAATAAAGCATTCGTCGGAACTTGTACCAATGGTAGACTTGAGGATCTGGCGATGATGGCTAAAATCATGAAAGACAAACAGATACATCGAGATGTAAACATGATCGTTGTGCCTGCATCACAGACAGTATATCTCGATGCGTTAAGAGCGGGATATTTAGAGACATTAATTCTTGCCGGAGCTGCGATCGATACGCCGAGTTGTGCAGCGTGTGCCGGAATCCATACAGGTGTAGCTGGAGATGGAGACATCGTACTGAGTGCCGGAAACCGAAATATGAAAGGCAGAATGGGTTCTAAAAATGCACAAATATATCTAACATCTCCTGCTGTAGTTGCAGCTTCTTCTATAAGAGGAGAGATTACTGATCCTAGAGATTTTTCTTAATTTGGAACGAAGAACTCACAACTGGGGTACTTATAAATATTACAAAGGTGCCTATGCAGAACTCCAAGTCGGTCAGGTAATATGGTTTGAGGATATGATTAAGCCAGCTGGTAATGTATACTTTGCGGGAGAACACACAGCCAAGGAATCAAGAGGAATAGAAGGTGCAGCTGAGTCTGCCCGTAGAGTTTATAATGAACTAACGAGTTAAAATACAGAATATGATAAAAGGAAAATGTTGGGTTGCAGACGATTATGTTTTGGCTTATGATATAATTGTGCAAGAATATTGGACATCGCCTATAGACAAAGAGGAGAACAGCAAATGGGTAATGGCTGGTGTAAAGCCAGAATTCAATAAAGAAAATGGATTCAAAGACAATGAATATACATTTATCGTTGCAGGGCATAATTTTGCTGGTGGAGGAAAGAGCATAGAACATGTCATTGCTGGCCTTATGGGTGCTGGAATACAATCCGTATTTGCAACCAGTTTTGCCAGATTGCAATTTAGAAATGCAATCAATTATGGATTACCATTTGTCACTTGTCAGGATATAGACAAAGATTGCTCGACTGGAGATATATTAGAATATAATCCAGACAACGGGGATATTAAAAACATTACAACTGGAAAAACATTTAATACTCTTCCAGCAGCTCCCTTTGTTGCAGAAGTAGGCGCAGCTGGAGGATTGATGAATTTCGTCAGAGATAAAATTGCCAAAGGAGAAGCAATCGGATAATACCCAAGAATAACAGATGAAGAAAAATAAACTTAAGCAAAGGATCATAGACGGTAAAGTCGCATACGGCGTTATCTCTCCCACCACTGATCCAGTAATATGTGAGTACATCGGGCTTAACAATTTTGACTACTACATGATAGATGGTGAGCATGGTGGCATATCCATATCTGATGTGACTAATCTCGTGAGGGCTTGCGAGCTCATGGATTGCACTCCACTTGCTAGGATAAGAAGTGTAGATACTAAGCTGATTCTACAATATATGGATGCAGGAGTGATGGGAGTCATGATGCCCAGTATAGACAAAGTAGAAGACGTAGAGAAACTTGTAGAAGCGATTAAATATCCACCATTCGGTAAGCGAGGATTAGGTCCTGTGAGAGCTTCTGATTATATGCAAGGGACTATGACACAGAAAGAATATGTAGAATTTGCTAATCAGGAAACCTTAGTCTTACCGCAAGTAGAGTCTATGGAATGCGTGGAGAACTTAGAAGCTATGTGCCAGATAGATGGTGTCGATGGATTCATTATTGGACCGAGAGACTTGGCAATGTCGATGGGATACTACGACGGTCCTGGACATGATGAGGTAACAAATATGTTGCACCAGATATTTAAGATTATTTTAGATAATGGGAAATTCTATGGCACAGTTGCAGGCACAGCTGATAGAGCACAAGAGCTCACAACGATGGGTGCCAGTATGATTCTTAATTCTGTGCAGGGTCTTATTAAGGGATCAGCAAAAGCATTTCTGAGCAAGCGAGAAGCATAATTTACTTATAAATAAAAAAAACATAATTCCTATGCCATCATTAGTTGTATTATTTAACCTGAAAGATGACACCGCTGCAGCCGCTTATGAATCATGGGCAAAAGCCACAGACGTTCCTACTGTCAAAGGACTGGTATCTATCGATGACTTCAGAGTATATCGACTAACAGGAATGATGGGAAGTGATGACGCATCACCCTATCAATATTGTGAAGTCATAGACGTCAATGACATGTCTAAGTTTGGCGAAGAAGTCGCTAGCGAAACTATGAAGAGAGTCGCTGGAGAATTTCAAGAATTTGCAGACAATCCTATATTCATTATGTCAGAACAGCTAGCTTAAGATGAAAAACCTAAAGGGAAAAACAGCGATCATTACTGGCTCAGGAAGGCGAGAAGGTATCGGAGAAGCCATAGCTATAATGTTAGCTAAGCGAGGATGTAATGTCGTCATCACAGACCTCGGAGAGCCCAAGGGAAAACAGTTTGACAAGAAGCACATAGGAAGTAGCAGTGAGATGAGAGCAATTGTAAGAGATATCAAAAAATCTGGAGGACAAGCGATCGCCGTCCCTTGTGATGTCAGAAAGTCTGCAGATGTCAGTGTATTAGTACAGAAGACCGTTAAGAAATTTGGCTCGGTTGATATCATGGTTAATAATGCTGGCGTGGGTTATATCATGGAACCATTTACAGAATTCAAAGAGAAAAGTTGGGATGCAGTTGTAGATGTCAATTTGAAGGGTGCCTTCTTATGCTCGCAAGCTGCAGCTATACAGATGCAGAAGCAGAAAAAAGGAGGGTCTATTATAAATATTGCAAGCCAAGCCGCTAAATCTGGATTCCCATTTGCTGCAGCATACACTGCTTCTAAGCATGGCATGATAGGACTGACTCGGTCTAATGCTGTAGAGTTAGGTCATTTTGGCATTAGAGTCAATGCCGTATGCCCAAATCACATTACAACAGGATTAGGTCACTGGCAGAATAAGTTCTTCAGTGAAAAATTAGGATTAGAATATGACGATTATCTCAAAAGTATCGTAGACAAGAATCCACTTGGAAGAACAGGCCAAGTAGATGACATTGCTAAAGCTGTATGTTTCTTAGCTTCAGATGAGGCATCGTACATTACTGGTGAAGCCATGAATGTAACAGGCGGAGAAGAATATCATTAAGAAAAATAGTAACTCAATCTACCTTCAACCAAATAATAAATTATAATCTTGAAATTAGGAATAGATATCGGCGGTACTTTTACAGATCTTGTACTTTTGGATTCAGCAACTAAAGATCTAAAATTTACTAAAACCCTTACGACATATCCAGACCCTACACTTGGTATAAATAATGGGATAAGTGATCTAGAGAAAAAATTTGACCTAAAACTCAGTGAACTTGAAGCTATTGTACATGGGACGACTCTTATCACTAATGCTATTATCGAACGCAAGGGTTCTAAGACAGCATTCATAACGACTGCAGGATTCGAAGATGTGCTCGAGATCGGTCGCGAATTACGTTATGATATTTACGATCTTTTTCTCACCATGCCCAAGCCTCTTGTTCCGAGAAATTTACGTTATGGCGTGAAAGAAAGAATAGACAATAAAGGAAATGTTCTGACGGCATTTGACCATGCAGGATTAAAAAATATAATGACCAAAATTGTCAAAGAAGATATCGAAGCTGTAGGAATATGTCTTATTAATTCATTCGCTAACACAGATCATGAAAAAAATATCGGAAAGTATTTAGACAAAAATCATCCTAATATATATTATAGCTTATCATGTGATATCATGCCTGAGATTAGAGAATATGAAAGAAGTTCTGCCACTGCCATGAATGCTTATGTCCAACCTCTGACTGATCAGTACTTAAAGAAACTTAAGAAAGATCTAACGGAAAAACACTTCACTGGCAAGCTACTTATTATGAATTCTAGTGGCCGACTTACCACAATAGACGGTGCAAGAAAGTCTCCAATACAATTATTAGAATCAGGACCCGCAGGAGGTGCTATGGCCGGTGTTCATTTTGGCAAACAATTAGGAATTAAAAATTTGCTTTGTTTTGATATGGGTGGCACAACAGCTAAGGCCTCTATTATATTCGAAGGTCAGCCAGAAATCACAAATAACTTCGAAGCTGGAAGAGTCAAGAGATTTAAGAAAGGCAGTGGTCTACCTGTCAGAATTCCAGTTATAGATATGATAGAGATCGGTGCAGGTGGTGGCAGTATAGCTAGAACTGATAAGTTAGGTCTATTGACAGTAGGTCCTGATAGTGCCTCATCTACTCCAGGTCCCGCATGCTATGATAGAGGAGGGGAATACCCTACAGTTACCGATGCTGATCTCGTACTCGGATATCTCAACGAAAACTTTTTTCTCGGTGGAACCATGAATCTAAACCGCGAAAAGGCTCGTGAAGCCATAGAAAAACATGTCGCCATTCCACTTAATATTACGATAGAGGAAGCCGCGATGGGTATACATAGGATTGTCAATGAAAATATGGCAAATGCTGCAAGAGTACACATATTAGAAAAAGGAATGGACCCTCGATTTTTCAGTATGATAGCATTCGGAGGTGCTGGACCAGTCCATGCATTTGGAGTAGCAGAACTTATTAATGCTCCTAAACTAATCATACCTGTAGGCGCAGGAGTAACATCAGCTGTCGGGTTCTTATTATCTCCTATTGCTAAAGAAAATATCAGAAGCCACATAAAAAACCTAAATGATCTCAACTGGAATATTGTAAATAAATTCCTATCTGATATGGAATCAGATACTATACAATTTCTAATAGAGTCTGGGGAGAAAAAAGAAGATATAAAAATATCTCGAGTTGTAGAAATGAGATATGAAGGACAAGGTCATGAGATAACAATTAAGTTACCAAGCGGCACTCTTAACGAAATTAATATTCCAGAAATCGAAAAGAGATTTAACGAAGAGTATCAATTCAGATACAATAGAAGCATAGATAATGTTGCATTACAAATGGTTACTTGGAAAGTGTTAGCAACAGGTATGCACCCTAAGCTTGAAGTCAAGAACAGTGCATTTAATCAAAGTAAAAAAGATCCATATAAAGGCACAAGGAAAGTCTTTTTCCAAGCATCAGGATATCTTGATTGTCCTGTATATGATCGCTACTTATTGCCCCCAGGTTTCTCAGATCATGGTCCTATGATTATAGAAGAAAAAGAAAGCACAAGCGTCATAGGTCTTAATGCAAAAGTCAATATAGATCAAGCAAGAAATATTATAGTAGATTACCTATGAGTACAACATACGATATGATTATTGTCGGTGGTGGTACTGCTGGAATGTGCTGCGCCATAGAGGCTGCAGAACGAGGCGCAACAGTCGCAGTAATAGAGAAGGATAGAATTGCTGGTGGAGCAATGCACTGGTCAGGAGGACATATGAGCGCTGGAGGCACACAGCTACAGAAGAGAAACGATATAGACGACAGCAGAGAAGAACATCTTGCAGATATCATCAGAATCAATCAAGGGAGTGGCGATCTCGATTTGATAAGATTGGCTGTAGAAGAAGCAACAGACACACTAGATTGGTTAGATGGCTTAGGATTCCCTTGGGCAGCAGACTGCCCCAGAATTATATATGGACATGTACCTTATACCAAAGCACGTACGCAATACGGAAGTAACAAAGCTATTTCCATATTAGAAACGATAATGCCCCTATGGCAAAATGGAATAGATCATAAGCAAATACATTTTTATAATAATCACAGCTTTGTAGGTCTGGATCGACAGAGTGATAATTATGATACTGTAATAGCAAAAAATATAAAAGATGAGGAGGTAAGATTTCAGGGCAATCATATCGTAATAACTTCAGGAGGATATGGCTCTAATCCTTCATACTTCGAAAGCAAGCACAAAAATATACTACTCAATAGTTCTACCTATCCCAACTCTACTGGAGAAGTAGCTCAATATTTAGAAAGTCAAAATGCTGCGTTTAGAATGGCTGACTTACACTTACCAAGTGTGGGTGGAATAGAGTTACAACCTGGATCAGGAAAATCTAATTTTAATGAAGCTTGGGCGATGGTATTGACCTCCATCTATCGCCAACCTAGAGATATATACGTCACTACTGAGGGCAAAAGGTTTCTTAGAGAAGATGAAATCAATGCTGACGTTAGAGAACGTGAAGTTGTGAAATTAAAGAACTGGTGGTTCTATGTAATTTTTGATGAAGCATCTCTATTAGAAAGGAATGAAAATGGATTAGAGAATCCAATCATCATAGGATGGGATACAGAGAAAATTAAAAAAGAAGCAAAAAGGAATAAAGCCATATTCTCAGCAAATAGTATACGCGAGCTGGCAACTAAAATAGATGTCGACTCCGATACGCTGACAGAAACTGTAGACAGCTATAATATAATGGTGGAGAATGGCGAAGATCCAGATTTTGGACGTACCTATTTAGAAAATAAAATTACTGAAGGACCTTATTACGCCGTCAAGGTATTTGCATCTGTATTAGTAACATTTGGAGGTATCCATGTCAATGCTGACTTACAAGTCTTAGATAATAATCAGCAAATTATCCCTGGCATATATGCTGCTGGAGAAGTCTTAGGATTAGGTGCACTAAGTGGCAATGCATTCTGTAGCGGTATGGCAATTACACCTGCATTAAGTTTCGGAAGAATTTTAGGGAGATCATTGACAAAATAATTCAAGCCTATATGAGCAATTGAATTGAAAATTAGTTAACTTAGTTAACTAATTTAAATTTATCAGCTTGAGCATTACTACAGTCTCCTTTGATCCCATTACTTTATCGATATTATGGTCTCGTCTCATAAGTATCGTAGATGAAGCGGGTACGACATTACAACGTACCTCATTCTCTACAGTAACTAGAGAATCTAATGATTTTGCAGTCGTCCTTATGGATGAGCAAGGAAGATCTATAGCGCAGTCGAGCATTTCTGTTCCTTCTTTCTTAGGCGTCTTACCTATTCTTACTAAGGCATTGCTTAAAGATTATTTTCGAATAGATGAATGGGAAGAAGGTGACGTTGTAATGACCAATGACCCTTGGTTATGTGCTGGTCACAAGCCAGATATTGGAATTGTATCTCCTATATTCTATTTAGGAAAGTTAGTAGGATTTATAGGGACTATAGCTCACTCACCAGATGTCGGCGGTGTACTATGGGGTGCTGGATCAAGAGACTTGTACGAAGAAGGCCTGATGGTACCACCTACTAAACTATTAAGCAAAGGCGAGCCTAACAAGACTTTATTTTCCCTATTAGAAAGTAATGTCCGTGCACCACTCCAAACCATCGGAGATATAAAAGCTCAGATTGCTGCTAATGATCAAGGTATAAAGTCCTTACATAAATTAATGCAAGAAAACAATCTGGTAGAACTAACAAATCTGAGTGATGCCGTAATCTCATCTTCTGAGAAGTCCATGAGAGAAGCCATCCGTTCAGCACCAGACGGTGTCTATGATTACACTTATGAGACTGATGGTGATGGCTTAGGCAATGGTTGTAAATTTGTGATTGCGATCACGATAGAAGATGACACCATAGAAGTAGACTACGAAGGAACATCAGGAGCTCATCCATTAAGTATAAATGCCGTCCTCAATTATACCTTCGCTTATACAGCCTACCCTATCAAATGTGCATTCAGTCCAGATGTACCTAATAACGATGGCGCATTCTATCCCATAACAGTAAAGGCCCCCAAAGGATGTCTCGTCAATGCTCAAAAACCTTCTCCACTGGGCGCAAGAAATATTACTGGAAATATGCTTCATTCTGTTGTCTTCGGTGCATTATCTAAAGCAATCCCAGATAAGATACAAGCCGACTGTGGAAGTGCCTGCTGGTGCATTGTTCTTAATGGCCAGCATAATGGTCAAGAATATGTAGAGTACTTTTTTCTTAATGGAGGATATGGGGCAAGACCAAATATGGATGGAGAACATGTGCTGAGCTTTCCTACCAATGTAGCTAATGTCCCTATAGAAGTATTAGAAAATGACGTCCCTATCTTAGTGACACAAAAATGCCTTGTCAATGGATCTGCAGGCAGTGGAAAATACAGAGGTGGATTAGGGCAACGGTTTGGATTTAAGAATATAGGAGAAGATCCATTAAATATATCGCTGCTTACAGAAAAAACAGCAACTGTCGCTAAAGGCTTATTAGGAGGAGAAGATGGTAGCTTAGGGAGTTTAGAAATAATTCCAGACAGACCATTCCCCAGAAAAGGACTAGACAAACTAAACCCTGGAGAAGAATTAATATTAACACTTCCAGGAGGAGGAGGATATGGAAATCCAAACGACCGTGACAAAACTCTTATCGAAATAGACCGTTTATTAAGTTATACAAATACAGAATAGAAGATGGCAAAGAACTTACCCCCTACTTATGACAAGATTGCTACACATGAAGTATTTCCAGAGATGACTCATGATGATAGAGCACGCTATAATTTCTTAGCTAATCTCAATAAGCATCTGGCACATGTCTCACAAGGCAATACGTTGGCATTCGAGAATAGAGTGAAGCCACAATTTGTAAAGGAGAATGGAAGAGAATTTAAAAATAAGGAAGAACTAGGTGATGCTATGGCTAGAGATCCTCACTATCAGACATGGTCAGCATTGAGAAGATCTACTATGGAGATGCGTCAGCAGGCAGGACGATCACTCACATACCGTCAGGCAGAAAAATTGACTCAGAAAGTCAATCAGTTGAATGAAGGTAAAGACTCACTAATCTTAAATGACGATGTCAAAGTTCCACCATATCTGATGGCCGTAGATAATCACCTGATGCCAGGGAGTTACCATACAGAATTATATGACGGTGACGTCGCTAATGCTGCTAATTATGATGGAGGATTATTCGTTACTACGGCTGGACTCTTAGGAAAGTATTCTGATGGAGGTGGAAAAGCAATAGCCCAATGGTTAAAAAAGAACCATCCAGAGTTTTCACCTAAGAGAATATTAGATATCGGATGTGGTATTGGTCATAACACATTACCACTCGCTGAGATGTATCCTGATGCAGAAGTCGTGGCGATAGATACGGGTAGGCCGATGCTCAGATATGGTCATGCAAGAGCGATGGCACTTGGCTATAAGAATGTCAAGTTCGTACAAGCAGAAGCAAGCCAATTACCTTTCGAATCAGAAAGTTTCGATTGGATACAGACAACGATGTTCCTACATGAGACTGGAGGAAAATCCATCTATAATATTATGAATGAAATCCAGAGATGTCTCAAGCCAGGAGGAATCACGATGCATATAGAGCAACCACAGTACACGGACGATATGACAATGTACGAGAAGTGGATCAGAGACTGGGACGCCTATAATAACTCAGAGCCTTACTGGTCTAAGATGCATGACATCGATCCTAAGGAACTGATGGAAGCGAGTGGATTTAATGGTGATCACTATATGCAGATTGGTGCTCAGGCTATTAATGACCTTGATGACGGTACTCAGAAAGTAGACGAACCAGAAGATCATGGTCGATCACCTATATGGAATGTATTTGGTGCATGGAAGAAGTGATAATCGTCGCTCAATATTTATTCTAATACTTTTCTTTTTTATAAATCAAATAACAGATATGATAGATTATATCGGTATTGCTGGAAACAAACCAAAAGGAGCCCGCCCGTATTTTTTTGATGATCCAGCAGTCGAGCGAGTGATGAATATTACGATGGCAATCGCTACAGAACTCGCCGTCACAAAAGAGAGAATGGATACCATCGAGAGACTATTAGAAGAAAAAGGTATTCTAACAACTACAGAGATCGACGCATATGTACCGAAGGATAAGAAAGCCGAGATGGAAAGACAACAATCTCATAGTGAGTACATATCGAGAGTGTTACGTATAGTACAACAAGAAATGGAACAGCTCAAAAACCCAGACAAAACCCTACAGGAAATTGCAGACGATATAGATAAAATGTAATGATACTGCAAAAACGCATAGAAGCATTTTGGGATTCGGTCATCGCTAAAAATATCGCTGATATAAAATCAGCTTATATGCCGACGGAAGAGACTTATGTTATTCTAGAAGGACCACGCTACAGCACACAAGGTGTGACTAAGATAATGAAAGGCTGGAAAGACTTCTGTGAATCAAGCATAAATATGGTCGGCTACAGATGGGTAGAAGGCCCGCAAGAAGAAATCATAGGCAGTATGGGCTGGATAGGAGGCATCACCGATCTGTCTATATCCATAAATGGCAAAGAACTCACTAATAGATTTAGAATCACATTTGTAATGCTAAATTACGAGGCAGACTGGAAGATAAAACATGAACATGTATCTGCACCCATGCAAGATCCTTACGGTGTCGGTGACTGGCTAAAAAATTAAAGATTATGAAATTCCTCGTAATCCATGCTCATGAAAATCAAAATTCATTTTGTTCTGCGATAGCCTCTCAGACGCAGAGTATCTTATCAGAATTAGGACATAAGGTAAGTATCAGTGATCTCTATAAGATGAACTTTAATCCTGTGGGATCAAAAGCTGACTTCGATGAATTATCAGATAATGACTATTACAAATACGCAATGGAGCAGCTACATGCCTCTAAGAATAATGCCTTCTCTATAGCACTGTCTAATGAGATGGAGAAGTTAGTAGAAGCAGATGTGCTTATATTTAATTTTCCATTATGGTGGTTTGGAATGCCAGCTATACTCAAGGGTTGGGTAGATAGAGTGATGGCTTATGGAGTAGCATATGGCGGTGATTATGGATTCAGATCTGAAGGAAGATTTGCAGGAAAGCAAGCGATGCTTTCGGTTACCACAGGCAGTCCAGAATCATTCTATCATGCTGATGGCATGCACGGTCGATCTATAGACTCTATCTTACAGAACATGCATGAGGGAATACTTCAGTTAGTCGGTTATACCACACTGTCACCGTTCGTGAGCTATGCAGTGTCTCGGGCGACTGAGGAAGATCGTCTTTCCATATTAGAATCTCATAGTCTACACCTGAAGAAATTATTTTCTTAGACCATCAATGCTCCACCATTGACATGGATGCATTGACCTGTAATATGTCGAGAACCATCACTTAATAGAAACATTATAACATCTGCAATTTCTTCTGGTGATGCCATATTGCCTAATGGTGTTATTTTTTGATAGTCTTCTATGGAGAATCTTGTTTCTCCTTTATCATTTTTTATAAAGTCAGTGTTAACTGCCCCTGGTGCAACGGAATTAACGCGGATATGAGGAGCGAGTTCTGTTGCAAGAGTCTTGGTTATACTTATAATAGAAGCTTTAGCTGCTGCATATGGTCCATATCCTTTCTGTCCACCGAATGCCAATCCAGAAGACATATTAACAATAGAACTGGGATGATCTAAATAATCAGCAAATACTCGACAAGCATTGTAGCAAGACCTAAAGCTAATATCATATGTATATTTCCAATCTTCTGCCCTGAGTTCTGTTATTTTATCGAAATGTGAGATGGCGCCAGATAAATTAACCAAGCCAGAGTGCATTTTTCTTATGTCTTTTATCTGCATTGCTATCTTGTGTAATGCCACTTCGTCTTGGGGTTTACATTCGTAGTAATGTAATTTTTCCCTTGGTGAGATCGACGACTCATTCTGTATATCAATACCAAATATTTCTACTCCAGCAGATAATAATGATCCAGCCAATGCTTGACCTATGCCGCTATTTACACCTACGATTATTATCGAATCATTCTCGTTACTATACGTTGTTTTGAGCATCTATTAATTTCCTAAATATTAAAATCATAATCACTGCAGTTGTGCACATTAGCAAGCCGTACACTCCGGCTGGCACAGCCATTAATGGATTATTAAGCAATGAAGGTGCTGTTGCTATCGCCATTCCTAACACATTATTTTGCATACCGGTTTCTATGGATATTGTTATAGCCTGTCTTCTATTGATACCAGAAAATCTAGCTCCAAAATATCCGACTCCTAAAGTTGCCATATTAAGTATCAGCACCGCTAAGAAGCATTTCCTTATATAAGTAGGCACATCACCGATCTGATCAAGTTTGACATACACTAGTATCAGCGCAAGGATTATTATTAGAACTGAAATCCATGTAATTGCTTTTAAAAACGTCTTTGTCAACTTAGGGAAATAATGGTTAACACTCATCCCAATAGCAACTGGAAGGATCGTCAATTTGAATATATTAAAAACGGTCTTGCCATATGGCAATTCTATGACTACTGATCCAGAATCCATAAGATGCAACAATGAAAAATTAAGTATAAGAGGGATCGTAAAAAGCGTCAACACACTAGAGACAGCCGTGAGACTTATAGACAATGCAGTATCTGCTTTTGATAAATGTGAAATAAGGTTAGATACGGCTCCACCTGGACTCGCTGCAACTATCATAATTCCCATAGCAAATACTGCTTCGAGTGGCAGTATCTTAATTATACCAAACGCTATTATTGGCAGTAGTACTAACTGACATAATAATCCAATCACTACAGCTTTGGGATATATCGCCACTCTTCTAAAGTCAGCTACTGATAATGTCATACCCATAAATAGCATGATCAGAAATAGTAATAGCGGTAGAATGGTCGGAATATGATCTAAGAAATTCATATCCCCACTTAGGTCTCATTATATATATTAAATGCCATGTCTAAAGTTAATAAGTAAATGTCACTTATGTAACTTATAGTGATTAGACTTGATGAGTTATTGCAACTATATTAAGGTTGGTAATTTGCTTAATGGTAACGAATTAAAGTAATTGCACATTCCTGAGTATTGGTTAGAAGGATTGAGAAACAACCTATCAATAGTTTTTTTTAGAGCTTTCTTGTGATTATCATCTAAGAGGTGAGGTATCATTCTTTTAAGATTACTCAATAATAAAAGTTTCTTATATCTCATAACCCGCAACTCCTTTCTGTTAAGACCAAATAATTTTACACATGATCTGACAAGCTTTGCTTGGCCATCATCTTTAGGTATTATAAGTACTTCTTTGAGTCTTTCGTTTGCTGAGTATTTTATAAAATCCGTAGGGTCGTCTATATATGGATCTAATGCATCAGGTCTTTCATCTATATGCTTAGTGATATAAGCTGACAAAGAAATACCCTGAGTGGAGTCTATAGGATCCACAGAAAATGTGCCAGCTACTGTATTTAAATATCTATCAGTATTATTTCTTCTGACTCTTGGAGCTTTAAAACTATTTTTGGCTACGGGAAATTTCGATCCCTTATATTTCTGATTGCATAATTGGCAAGAAGCTGCATAGTTATGATAACAATATGCTAACCACCAATACTTACTTTTAGGTCTGAAGTGTTCTACATCGCCATAAGCAACTGTAGTAAAGTTAGATTCACAATATGCACACTTGCCATAACTTTCTAACTTAAGTATATTCTTAGTTTTCTTCCACTTTTTTGGATCAAAATCAAACTTTTCAATTGCCCCTCTTCTCAGTTCTCGTTTTTGCTTTAAAAGATTTAGCTCAAGTTCTACTCTCTTTACTCCAGTGAAATCTGAAGGGAAAGTAGTGGGATCTATAATTCGATTAAGTTTTATCATTTTCAATTTTATTAAGTTCTTCCTTAAAAGTTGAAATGATTTTCTTTACATCAGATAACTGTTCATTTGGATAATCTGAGATTGGAATGTCTTCCACACTATCAATGTTTTTAAGATCTCCTAATGCTTTGGCGCCAGATAGATTTTTACGACTGTTAGTCCTGTAGATTCTTGTATCTGGATCTTTTCTTATTTTATTCTTTGCTCTTTCTACTGTTACTGATTCATCTGTAGTTAATCCAAAGATATCGGACATAAGTATCTGGTGTATTAATAATTTTCTCGGATCATTTGTGTAGTGAAATAGATCAAGCTTTTTTGATTCACTTCTTACAATGGTGTATAACTCACCTGATTTGGCTTGTTGTGCCACAAAAGGTGAATGTGTAGTGGCAATAATCTGAGCATTTGGCAGTAGTTTAGATATAGATATGATTACCTCTCTTTGCCAAGAGGGATGGAGATGTAATGCTATTTCGTCAATTAACAATACAAATTCTGCATTCAATGGGTTTTTATAGTCTTCATATATAGATGACACTCTATAAAGTAAATCTCCTAACCAATTTGCAGTCATTTGAAAACCGTCACTCAATTGATTAAAGTCTACTAATCCATTTTTTGTTTTGAAGACAACTTTAGATCGCTCTTTATCGATATGATCAAATTCAGCATCTGGAAGAAGTTTATTGATCGCTTTTTTGATCTGAGTTAGACTTTCTATTCCATGTCGATAATCAAGATCCATCACCCAACTTTCGAATGGGTAGAGATATGAATCTGAATCAAATAATGTAGCAATATTGTTAGATCTATCGTGTTCGTATTGTCCTTTGCTGGAGCCAGCTGCCTTAGCACCAACTCTTCTATATACCCCATAGCCTATGGTTAGATAATTTCTTTTGGTATGCTCTACTGCATCATCCAACAAGTCCAAGCTCTTTCTATTTCTATCTATGATTTTCTTTAATGTATCATCTAGTTCAAAAACTAAAGAAATTATTCTTTCTTCTGATTTTTCAGTCAGCAGCCTTAATTCAAGCCTGCATTCCGCTTCTCCTATTTTAATCCAATCATTTGGCTCGCCTAATATTTCACCTAAAGAGGAACTACCTGCGAGCAACAAAGCAATCGACTTTAAAACAGTACTTTTCCCTGTTCCGTTATTACCTAATATTATAGTCCTATTTCTTAATGCAATACTGTCCTCTTCAGAAAAATCCACCTCGACTTCATCATAACATTTTACATTATGTAGATATAGCTTAGAAATTCTCATAGATCTATATTTTTATTAAAGTTAGGTATTTATTTTATGATTAATTATACCGATAGATTATAAGGACTTATGCCCATAAATTTGAATATAACCTATGACATCAATACTTTAAATGATCCTGTAAATACTCATTTGTTTCATAACAAGACACATCGAGTAGGAGAAACGAGCAATGATATTTCATTGGAAGTTTCGTCTTTTCACACCACCCAGCGTACGCCTTACGTACTGGGCGTTTTCATTAATTTTGAACAATAATGAGAATACATATCATTATTTAGCAACATATCCTATCTCACTTATCTTCATGGATTTACATTAACTAAGATTATAGAAAATTGTCGTATTGGATATTAATCTGAAGTTACAAACTTCAGATAACGGGGAGAAACGAGCAATGATTTTTCATTGGACGTTTCGTCCTCTCACACCACCCAGCGTACGCCTTACGTACTGGGCGGTTTCATTAATTTTGAACAATAATGAGAATATATATCATTACTTAGCAACATCTCCAATCTCACTTATCTTCATGGATTTGCATTAAACTAAGATAATAGAAAATTGGAGTATTGGATATTAATCTGAAGTTACAAACTTCAGATAACGCTAAGCTGTTGTGGAGTTGGCTTTATAATTATAGCAGAAACAGATAACTATCTCAAAACAAATTTCTGAAACAAAATATCTAACTCCTTACTTGGCTCTGTGCTACTGCCAGGGTGTACCTTACTACTCTGTATTATTGTACTCCTATTAGCTGTCAGCCATCGGAATCTAAGATGCATCTCCAGTTGTCCTATCGGTCCACCATCCTTACTTCCATTACATACTTTGCGCCATCCATCAAGGTATCTCTTAATAAGTCCTATTTCTATATCCTTAGAGAAGGATAGTATCCGATCTTCATCAAGATGGATTTTCATATCCAAATAATCTTTACGCTTAGAATATAGGATAACACCTATATTAATAAATTCTTCTCGCTCGACCATCGGTACAAGTCTGATAATCGCATATTCGTACATTTCACTTTTGGACATCGGAAACTTCTTTTGCGATGAGGTCAATATGAGACAGTCTGACTTTTAGAAATTCAATATAGGCTTGCCTTTTATCATCAGCAGACATTGTAGAGTTTTTATCTTCTAACCAGTCTTCTGGAATTAGAGATACAATATGCTCGATTAAAGATGAATTGATAGACGCCTTAATATCTTCGACCGCTTTAGTAAGTTGTGTGGCTCGATCCAATAATACATGATCTTTAATCATCGGAAAAGGCTTGTATTGATATCCGGTCCAGTTATTCCAATTGTGATGAAAGTAAAGACTTGCACCATGATCTATTAACCATAGTTCCTTATTCCAATTTAGTAGATTTGTATTCTTGGCTGTTCTATCTATGTTATTGATAAGACTATCAAGTAAGATAACTTTAGATGCAGATAGTGGGTCTACTATAGAGACGAGGGGATCATAAGTGATAGCTCCTGATAGAAAATGTAGACCCAAATTTAATCCAACGCTAAATTTTAGTAAATCTTGAATCTCTTCATCGCCTTCTGTTTGTCCGAAAGTATTATCAAGACTCATAAAAACAAGCTCTGGCATATTTAAACCGATAGCTCTCGCTAACTCTCCACCGATTAATTCTGCTATTAGAGCTTTGGTGCCCTGCCCTGCTCCACGAAACTTTAAAACATACTGAAAATCATCGCTACCTAACACGATCGCAGGCAATGAACCGCCTTCCCTTAAGGGTAATCTATATTGGACGACATCAACTTTTCTAATATCTACGAGATTCATATAGTGCAAGATAATCGAAAAATAATCTAAGTGATCTTTTATCTATCGAACATAAGCAAGAACTATATGTAGGAAAAAAATGGATCGCTAATAGCGACCACTTAATCCCCCGTTCTTTGAAGTCTATGACATCAAAGCATTAATTTACATTAAACTAAGAAGTCACCAGTCAAACGAAGCATCGTTGATGACAATCAGCAAGGCCAAATAATCTGAGCCTAATTTCTAAGAGACAGCTGTCATTGTCATGATTGAGAATCATTCTCTTGAACAGTCAATGAATACCAGCGTAAGTAAAATAGAAAGAAAAAAATATAATATAACAACCTTGTATTATCAGATGCTTTTAATCTTACCACCATCAACTTGTAAGTTGACTCCTGTAATGTAAGAGGCATCTGGTGATGCTAAGAATAGAATAGATCGAGATATCTCTTCCACTTCAGCAAAGCGATTCATAGGTATCTGAGCCAGCATCATACTTCTTGCTTCTTGTTCTGAGATCTTAAATTTCGCTTTCTTGGCATTGATTATGTTATCCAATCGACTGGTTTTAGTTGTTCCCGGCAGGACGTTATTGACAGTAATACCAGTGTCAGCGAGCTCCAATGAAAGTGTCTTTGACCAACTGGCCATGGCACCTCGTATCGTATTAGATACACCTAAGCCCATAATAGGTTGGCGTACCGAAGTAGAGATAATATTGATAATTCGCCCATAACCAGAAGACATCATGACAGGAATAAGTTTTTTACTTATAAGATGACTAGCAAGTACATGCTGACCAAATGCAACTTGCAGTGATTGTATATCAGCATCCAAAAGTTTGCCTGGAGGTGGACCACCACAATTATTGATTAGAATATGAATAGGCGTAGAATTGACCAAGTCAGTCATGGCCTGCTCTACTTTTTCTAAGTTATTGAAGTCGAGCTCTATTGTCTTATTAACCATGTGGTTAATAGCATCAATAGTTCTTTTTTTTTCATTAAGCTTTGCTGGCGATCTCCCTACTAAGACTATTTTGGCTCCAGCCTTAGCAAGTTCTGTAGCTGCGCCATATCCTAATCCATCAGAGCCTCCGCATACAAGAGCCGTCTTTCCATTAAGTTGCATATTATCCATTAGAAGGGTTTTATCTTAAATTGTAGAAGGCATAATTAAAGGAATTAAGAACTTGAAAAACAATATCAATATCGCAATAGAAATGAGGTTTAAAAAGATGCCTGTTCTTGCCATATCTTTGACCTTTATATGTCCACTTGCAAATACAATTGCATTAGGTGGCGTTGCCATGGGCAGCATAAAAGCACAGCTAGAAGCCATAGCTACAGGCATTAAAATCTGAAGAATGCTTGTATCCAATCCAGTTGCCACACCTGCCACCATGGGTGCAAATATCGCCACCAGGGCTACATTACTCATCAACTCAGTCATGAATAACATAACTGCTATCAATAAGCATGAAACCAAGAGAATACTAAAGGCACTATTACCACTCACCAAGTCACCTATTAAATCAATTATGCCAGCCTGAGATAATCCATTAGCTAATGATAGACCACCACCAAATAAGATAATAATACCCCAAGGAAGATTTTTAGTATCCTTCCAATCAAACAGTAGGGCACCTTTATGGACGATACAGAAACAAGAAAAAGCAGCTAACATACTTATCGTAGTATCTGACAGATTCAAGTTAGGAAAAATATCGTTGATGCTGTTTTTGAAAATCCATAACGAGATAGCTACTACGAATATAGTCATCACATACTTTTCTTGTATAGTGACGCTACCTAAATTATTCAGTTCCTTCTTAATGAAATTAGTAGGTCCTTCGAACGAGTCAACACTAGTTTTATACATAAACTTTGTAAGTATCACGTATATAAATCCGATCATCATAATGGCAAAGGGTACGCCTACCATCATCCACCTTACAAAAGAAATGCTATAATTATATTCACTCTCCATAAAGCCAGCAAGAACAATATTAGGTGGAGTACCTATAATAGTAGCGATACCACCAACATTAGCAGAATAGGCGATGCCTAACATGATACTCAAGGCAAATTTCTTGTCCTCTCCTGTAAATCCATCCGCATCTGATGACATCAATTTGATGACAGAATATGCAATAGGCAACATCACAACTGTCGTAGCTGTATTACTGATCCACATACTTAAAAAAGCTGTAGATATGAGAAAACCAAGTATAACACGATCTGGATGAGTACCCGTAAAGTTGATGATGTTAAGTGCTATACGCTTATGAAGGTTAACTTTCTCTAAGGCCAAGGCCATTATAAAACCTCCAAAAAATAAAAATACAATGGGGTGGCCGTAATAAGGCGCAACCTCTTTTATAGACATGATACTAAGTAAAGGGAAGAAAGTCAAAGGAATCAAGGCAGTCACAGAAATAGATACGACTTCGGTAATCCACCATAGAATCATCCAACAGGCTACTCCAATCACAGGATCAGCTTCAGGACTAATGATGTCTATTGGTAACAAAACAATGGCCAAGCAAATGAATGGGCCCAAAATCAATAATAATATTTTTCCCATTACTTAAAAATATTTAAATAAAAATTGACTACCAGAAATTAACATCAATTAATTCTGGTAGTCAAACTTTACATCAAGATAGTCTTGATATAAAAGCTATGAAATTCTATGAAAAAACTGAAACTATCAAATCCTTTATTCCTAGAAATTAAAATTGGCCTTTGCATAATACCCTGCTCCAGCAATTCCAAATTGTGAAACTCTTCTACTGTATGGGAACATTCCTCCACTGTAGTTACCAGAATGTGAATGTCTGTCTGGATATACATTTAAGATGTTAGTTCCTCCTATTCCTATATCAATGTTTTTGCTTAATGCATAAGTAAAATCTATGTCAGTTAGAATTTTAGGAGAGAATGTTTGATCTCTAATTTCAAGTTCTCCATTATTCCAACTATTAGCTACTTCTGCCGAACTTGGGTGTACATAATTAATCTCTCCAAATCTTGTAAAAGTTAGATTAATAGAAAAGTTACCTAACTTTAAAATACCGCCAACAATAACCTTGCTTCTAGGTTGAGCTACTTCTATTCTAGATACTTCTTCACGATTAAATAGGGTAGCGCCAAATCCTTGTAGGAATTCTCCGGTATTAATTACAGGTGCACCATCTTGTCCTCTTGGCACTTCTGTTTTTGTGTAGTTACCTCCAAGGTTTAACTTTAAACTTCCATTATTAAGTGGTATGAAATAACTTGCTACTACATCTACTCCTTGCGTCTTTGTATCTACTGCATTAGTCATAAATTGTACTTGAGATAAACCAGCAGGTTCTAATATAGCTGCAAATCGATCGTCTTGACCACCATTGAATCTACCAGTAATACCTATCCTATCTTTAATATCTATCTGATAAATATCAGCAGTTAATGACAGCCTTCCTAATCGTGCAGTCATGCCTAAGCTAATATTAGTAGATGTCTCCGGCTTAAGATTTTCTATACCGAATTGTCGAGTCACAAAACTATCGTCATTGAGATGTGCAATATTTACACCATCGATAATAGTTGCATTCGGATCATTTGGATCAGGAATTGAGATAAATTGTAATGTGAATGCGCTAAAAAATTTCTGAGGAAGAGAAGGTGCTCTAAATCCAGTAGAGTAAGCACCTCGTATAGTTATATTATCAGTAATTCTATATCTACTCGATAACTTCCAGCTGATATTTGTGCCAAAATCAGAATAGTCTTCTAATCTACCAGCAAGGCCTACCAAGAGTGCATCAGTGAACTCAGCCTCAAGGTCTGCATATATACCAGAGTTAAATCTAAATTTATTGATGTCATTACCTCTTTGGTATCCTGGGAATACTTGTGAGCCAGCTTCTTTGATACCTCCATCATAATTCTGCCAAGATTCGTCTTCTCCTGCTGTTTGTATATAGTTCTCTAACCTGAATTCTGTTCCGAAACCAACATTAAGAGGGAATCCAACATCTAGTCCTTTTGATACATCAAGATTGATTACATTCTGAGAGTACTTCAACTTTCCTGCTTCAAATGATGTAGGCGATTCTAGTCCAAGTGAAGCATTATTAGAATTGAAAATAGTCCATCCAAAACTGTTACTTCCATAAGTATTACTGAGGTCTACATCCCAACCACTAAAATTAGTTTTAAAACCGAATGCCCCAGATAGATCTTGTATATCACTATCAAGTTGTGGAGAAAATCCTAAGGGCCACAATCCAGATTGTCTACCTGTTTGGTTAGGTCTTCTAACAAAGCCAGTCGCTTGTCCTAATCTGTAATTGTATCCTCCAAATGAATAAAAAGTTGCCTTTTCTGATAATGGTAATTCCATATTCATAAATAGGCCAGCATTAGTAATCCCTGAGCCACCCATTCTTGCCATTCTTCTTCCTGTAGGATCATTAAGTTCGTTAACTATTGCTCGTCCTCTCTGATCTTCATTCAGTAATGCATTATTATCTGCATTGTCCACCCACTTAGCATTGTAGGCTGCAATTGCATCAGGATCACCTTGATTAAAAGCAGCGAATTCTGCAACTTGATCTCCGTTACGAGGATCTGCCGAAGAAAACATTTCTATCGTATAATCATCCATTCTGTTGAATGGTTGCATAGTCATATAATTTAAAGTAAGATTAATAAATCCACCTTTCTCTCCTATTCCTATTCCATAATTTGCTCCTATTTGGAAGCTTTCTCCACCACCGTCGTTCTGTGTAGGTTCTGAGAGTCCATCTATATCTGCGTATGGATTCGTTATCAAGCTATTTAGCTCATCGCTAATAGTTGGTGGCTTACTTAAGAATCCAGTTCTCAAAGAGATTGACCCTTTGTCGATGTTCTCCTTCAATACTACATTGATAACACCAGCTATTGCATCTGAACCATATTGTGCTGCTGCTCCATCTCTGAGGATCTCGATTCTATCTACTGAAGCCATCGGTATGGCATTTAGGTCAGTTCCTACTTGTCCTCTACCTACTGTACCATTTACATTCATAAGAGACGAGGCGTGTCTTCTTTTACCATTGATGAGTACTAAGGTCTGATCAGCACCTAAGCCTCTTAGTGCCATTGGGTCGATATGATCTGATCCATGACCAATGTTTTGCTTAGTAGAATGAAATGATGGTGCCGCATACTGAAGTACCTGAGCCAAATCAGCTTGCGGTGACTTCGATAGTTGTGCTCCTCCAATAACATCTATAGGAACAGCAGTTTCCAATGCCGTCCTAGGCTTTCCTCTAGATCCTGTTACAGTCACTAGATCTAATTCCAACCCAGTGGCGAGTTCTATTGGGTAATCCTTCTGCCCAGCCATCACTTTAAATTCGTGATCCGTAAATCCTATGTAAGTCACCCTAATTAGGTCACCATCATTAGCTTCAAGAGCATAAGTCCCATCTAATTCTGTTACTGTACCTGAGTTATTTGAGGTATTAGCTATAGTGGCTCCTATAACTGCTTCGCCAGTTTCGTCCAATACTTTCCCTTTAATTGTTTGTTGGGCATTAATTGCAGTCCCTATAAAGATTATTGCAATAAATGTTTTAAAAAGTTTTTTCATCGTAAGTTTATTTTTGATTCTGCTTATTAAAATACTCTGCTAATGTAGCTTAGCTTTTAAATATTAAATACCGCATTTTAGTAAAAAATCAATATTTTATTTGTTTTTACAACTTTTTACAACTTTAGATTAATGAAATCCGATAAAAAACAAGCATTTATAAGCGGTTTAGAGGACTTATATGGAGAATACCAGTATGAGTCTGCTCTTTTCGGAATTTATAATTATAGTTCAATTTCTTCTGAATTGTGCTACAGTAAGAGTCACTTTACAAAACTTATATCAGGTGGAGCATCTGAGGCAATGTACGACAGAGCCCTAAAAAACATTGCTCGGTTAAAAAAGATTGCAGCTTTGGAGCAAAGTGCAACACAGGTAGAGCCCAAGCTTAAAGTGTCTAAATTTGACATATGGAAGCTTTTGTGCTTGGCACTTCTTGTTCTTTTTATTTTGTTATACTATAAATACTATTCTATATCCTCATCTGTACCTCCTACTGCTACAAATATGGAAGAGACATCTAGTCATCCGCTAGAAATGTATTTTGACTTTAATGATGCACACTACTATAAGTCACCTTATCTGACTGAAGAACAAGTTCATGAGTACTGCCCTTGTAGTGGCTTTGAAGGTAGGTGGCAACTCCATGAGGAATACATCATCCCCATACCTTACAAGGTACCCGGGCTTTACTACGTAGGAAAAAAAGCAGATATCAGACTCAAGTGCAGAAAAACCAAATCCTCCAATAAAGGCCAGGAGCTCTTAGGCTTTGAGAATATTGAAAATGAAATATGGTTTGACCAATCTATGACACCAATAGATATGACTCAAAGAGATGAACCTGATTTTGATATTAATGAGCTTTTTGATGAGATGGATATCGAACAAAATGAAAGTTTTATAAAAATAGCGCATGTGTTTTCATGTTTTTATGATGAGATTACTATTACTTCAGATTCCATATTTAGGTTAGGAGAACCTTGTGGAAGATATGCCAATGGTATCAATGAAAATATTCTTAGGGAATACAATCTCGACCTGAATCACATCATCGAGTATATCATAGGGAATATGACATTTGCACAATGCTCTGCAATTGGTAATGAGTTCAGTGACCCTAATAAACTTGAAAATGGAAAAAGTATTCTCTCTTTTCCATGTAAATGTTATAGCAAAACTGAGAACTTAGGTTTAGGAGGAGCTTATCCTTACTCTAAGAGTATTCAATTAGTGGAACAGAATTATCAGTCTAATTTATTTTGTAAATGATCTATAAAGAAACTTTTGGACCTTCAAATACTAAATTGTAACACATACAAAAAAAGGGATCGCTAAAAGTGACCCCTTAATCTATCTATCAATAATTAATTTTCTAAACTAAATCTTACAATTTTAATAAAGTTCTAAGATTCAGTAATCTAAACGAAATATTGATGGACAAATAAAAACTAACATTATTGTACCATATCGGAACCACCCGCATGGATTTTTTGAGAAATTTTAAAGAGAAATCTTACTTGATGACAACATCAGCAAACTGAATATTGTCTTGACCTGCGATTAGAAATCCCAACTTGTAATCTCCACTGTCAAATAAGTTTTTGCTTAACTTGACTTTTTTGGAATCTACCATAAGTTGAAATTCTAATGCACCACTTGCATTAAAAATCTGAACGTAAGAGATTGCTTCTTTAGTTGCAAACTCTATATTCCTTTGATTATTGTTATATGCAACGGTTGTAAAAATGTTTGTTTGATCAGCATTACTTAATGAAACAGATACATTTATATTTTCTAATACCTTAACGGTATTTTTAGGATCATTATTATTAGCAGAAGCAGTTGCGCTTATCGCTAAAAAAAGGATTAAGTTTAAGATTAATGTTTTCATAGTTTTGGCTTTTACACTTGTATAGTAAAGACAGATAATCCAGCTTCTCCCCTATGTTCTAAACCCTACAAGAAGACCTACAGACTACCTACAGCAACCCTACATATTAGAATATATCAGCGAGTTTATGTAGCCCATTTGACACTTATGCTATGATAAAGTCGGTAATAAATTTACAGACATAGGGGAAATTATATTTGGTATGTGAGGGTATAAAGGCAAATAATAGAATATAATGTTTAATATTAATTTTAACTTAATATTGATTGACTTTTGAATATGTTCTTGGTACATTTATAATGATACTTAATGAAGTATCGTTTTTGATAAATATTTATTCACTTTATAGAAAGATTTTTTATGGATATTAAAATTGAAAGAGGAGTAGAATTGAATGACAGTAATAATTATTTTGAAAACTATGCAAATAAGAATTTGCAAAAGATATTTTCAAAATACCCATTTTTAGAATCCATTAAAGTGTTCTTCCGAGGAGACAAGCACCCTACTAAAAAAGTAAAACTCCACGCAAGACTAAAAGGCAAAGATGTATTTGTAGAAGCATCAGGACCTAAGCACGATATCGCTCTGGATAATGCAGCAGCAAAGCTCAGAGCACAAGCTGAAAAATATAAAACAAAGCTCTATAGAAGAGCTTCTTAATGTCACAAGAAAAAGGGAATCATCAATGATGATTCCCTTTTTTTTATGCCCCATACATTTATCTTAATATAGGATATCATTTATAGGAGCAACAGAATCAGGTAATTCTTCTCCTAGCATCTACATTATATCAAACTCAATAGTCCAGCATAGAGCGATCACAGGTACATCATACTAAGTTGATATAGAATTGTCATTTCCTAAAAAATTAGCAATCTGTTGCTACTATAATTTTCAAAATGATCATAGATCTCACTATTTACAATTGATTATAGCATTGTAAGTTTCTTAAGCTACATTTGTAGCTTATCAATATTAAACATAACATTGAATTATCTTACATTAGAAAATATTACTAAGTCTTTCGGAGAGAAAGTACTCTTTGAGAATATAAATCTAACAATAGCCAAAGGTCAAAAAATAGCACTTATCGCTAAGAATGGTACAGGTAAAACAACACTTCTTAAAGTTATAGCAGGTACAGAGTCCGTAGAAGGCGAAAATGCAAAAGTTATAGTAAGTAAGGATATCGTAACACGATACCTGAAGCAGCAACCTAATTTTAATGATTCAGACACAGTAATAGAGGCCGCATTAGATTCTGAGAATCCTAAGATTCAAGCGATCAAAAAAATGCAGATTGCTAATATCTTAGGAGATGATAATCGCATACAAGAAGCCATCGTTGCAGTAGAAGATCTTAAAGCCTGGGACATAGAATCTCGTGTCAAAGAAATCCTTGGCAAATTAAATATCCATAAATTAGATCAGCCCATCAATGAATTGTCCGGAGGACAAAAGAAAAGACTATCCTTAGCTAAGATCTTAATAGAAGAGCCAGATTTTCTTATCCTCGATGAGCCCACTAACCACTTAGACATCGATATGATAGAGTGGCTGGAGTCTTACCTCACAGCTAAGAACTTGACTTTGTTTATGGTGACTCACGATAGATACTTTCTGGAAAGAGTCTGTACAGAAATTCTTGAACTTGATAATGGAATCTTACATGTATACAGAGGCAACTATTCTGAATACTTAGAGAAGAAGGATGCCAGAATGCTCAATGAAAAAAGTAACTTAGAAAAAACTAAAAAACTTTTTAAGAAAGAACTGGAGTGGATGCGTCGATCTCCTCAAGCTCGTACCACTAAAGCAAAATCGCGGATAGACAAATTCTATGACATCAAAGAGAAAGCACATAAGCAAGTCGCTGATGACGACATGACCATGAGTATAGATATGTCACGACTCGGCGGTAAGATCCTCGAAGCTCATAATGTGTCAATAGGTTTTGATGATTTGAACCTTATAGAAGGATTCTCTTATAAATTTAAAAAAGGAGAACGTGTCGGTGTTGCAGGAGCTAATGGTGCCGGTAAGACAACATTAATAAAAGTACTGACTAAAGAAATAGCACCTACAGGTGGAAAAGTTGTCATAGGAGATACTGTCGTATTCGGTCACTATCATCAAGATAATGATAGCCTTAATGAAGATATCCGTGTGATAGATAGCATAAGAGACATTGCAGAATATATCCCACTTAAGAAAGGACGCAAGATGACTGCAGAGTCCTTGCTTGAGAAGTTTCTTTTCCCAAGATCTCAGCAGCAAGTATATGTCAAAAAATTAAGTGGTGGAGAAAAGAGACGACTACATCTATTAAGAATCCTTATAACTAATCCTAACTTCCTTATTCTCGATGAGCCTACTAATGATCTCGATATTCTGACGATTAATGTTCTCGAAGATTTCTTACTCTCTTATGAAGGTTGTCTTCTCGTAACTTCTCATGATAGATTCTTCATGGATAAGTTGGTAGATCATATGTTTATATTAGAGGGAGATGGGAAAGTCAAAGATTATAATGGTAGCTACTCTGATTACAGAGAAGAAAAAAGGAAGGAACAGAATGCCAAATCCAAATCAAGCTCTGAATCGGCGCCAAAGAAAGAAGTAACTTCTAATAAAAATCCTCTCAGCAATAGTGAGAAAAAAGAATTCTATAATATAGAGTCTGACATCCAAAAGTTACAAAAGAAAAAGAAAACTGTAGAAGAAAAATTCTATGACACCTCTCTGACCCCAGATCAGATGACTGATCTATCAAAACAGATATCAGAAATAGAATCAAAAATAGAACAGAAAGAAAATCGATGGATGGAACTATCTGAAATGATGGAAGGATAATAACTCAGAATTAAATTCTTAAATAAAGATGGCCATAAAAGATTGATTCTATGGCGCAAAACAAAAAACCGCTAAGAAAGTTATCTCAGCGGCTTCATATTATATTATTCAGCTAGTAACTCTTAGAATAAGTTCTTAGCTTTATTTAATAAGTCGCCGGCATTACCACCTAAGAGTCCAGTAAGGCTACTTAGATCAAATGCACTGTCTTCTTCAGACTTAGACTCAAATTTTTCTTTCAGTCCAGCAACAAGATCTTGAGCAGTAGAAGCAGACTCAGTTTCAGCTTCTTCAGCACTCATACCTTTAGCTTGAAGTGATTCTTTTAATTTGCCTTTAACATTGTTTAGTATATCGCTACCTTCTCCTGCTTCTGCTCCACCACTAAATAATGCAGTAAGCTGACCAAGGTTTCCGCCTTTGATACTGTCCATTAATGCACCTACACCTTCTGAAGCGGCTGCATTTGTTGCTTCAGCATTAAGGCTGTTACCAGCCATTTTTTGCATTAATTTCTGCATAGCAACTCTTTTCAATTGTTCTAACATGTTTTGTTTTTGTTTAAATTAAATAATCTACTCTTTAGACGTAGGATTATTTGTTGTGTCACATTATAAAATTATACTTCATCACTCATTACCAAATGCATTGATATTATTAAGCTTAATAGTAAGCTTTCCTTTAGATATTAATGGTGCTGTCTCATCAGGTATAACCCTATAACCTAATACTTTACAGAGCAGATCTGGCATTCTATCTTCTCTTATAATTGCTGTCGTCTCGTCATTGTACTCAGCCATAATTAAATCTCCAAGTCTGTCTACCCAATAGTTAAATACTATTTCTGTATCACTTTGATTTTCAAATCTTGCTGATTCTAAAATAGATTCTATGTTTCTATAAATTATAGGTCTATCGACAGGACTATGATTTTTTCCGCTATTCGATTTTACAAACTCTATTGCACTGTCGTAATCATTAAGCAAAAGTGTATCGTTAGCTAATTCTGCAATTCTATCTTGCTGCAAGCATCCGGACTCATAATTTATTACACGCTTGCTACTAATTCCGGAGTTAGTTTTTGTCGTTGAGCAAGAAATTGCAAACAATGCAATTATTAATGCTATAGTAAAGTATATTACTCTCATATTAAAAATTTCCCTTTTTCATAAATTAATTTTCCATCGCCATATATCTCACCTGACTCAGTCATATCGGTGATCATATCCCAGTGTATCGACGATGAGTTCATACCGCCTGTCTGCTTATAAGATTGTCCTACTGCCATATGTATCGAGCCACCTATCTTCTCATCGAATAAGATGTTTCTTGTTGCTCTCTGTATATTATAGTTAGTACCGATTGCGACTTCTCCAAAATATCTTGCCCCTGGAATTTCAAAAACATGATCCAAAACTTCCTTGCCTTGTTCTGCATCCCACTTTACAACTTCACCATTTTCTACCCATAGAGTGATGCCTCGTATATCTTGTCCCATGTATATAGATGGGAATGTAAAATGGACTTTACCATTGACACTATCTTCTACGGGACCAGAAAATACTTCTCCTGATGGCATGTTCGTCTGCCCATCAGAATTAATCCATGTACGGCCTGCTACAGAAAATTCTATATCTGTATGGTCTGCCTTATATCTTACTGTGTCTACTCCATCCATATATTCTTTGATACGTTGCTGATCCTTTCGGACTTTGAGCCATTCCCCTTCAGGGTTATCACTAAACAGGTGACATGCCTTAAATACGAACTCCTCATATTCTTCTAATGACATATTAGCTGCCTGCGCAGAGGCTTGAGTTGGGTACTGACATAATGATCTCTTAAGCGCCCCTGGAGCACTGCGATCAGCAGTTCTCTCGAAGTAGAGCGTATTAAGATGTGATAATGCCTTCGATCTGATCTTCCTATTTTCTTTATTGATATTATTAGTCTCATTAAGATTATAAGGAGCTCGGATATTTAGATATGCATCGAATTCTTCCATAGCTCGAGAGTGTAAAGTTGGTGCATGAGTCAATGCAAATTCGCTCCCTTCATTGAGTAGTATCCTCGATTGCTCTCGGAATGCAAAATCAACTTCTACAACAGCTCCTATCTTTACAGCTTGGCGGTAGATTTCTCTTACAAGCGGCTCTGCTAGTAGTGTAGTTGAGATATATAATTTCTCTTTGGCTTTAAGCTCAAGACTATAGTTGACTAACAGTTGAGCATACTTTGATATCATGGATTCCATAGAACGAAGATAGTACAATCGGAATTAATGGAAAGGTAAGGGGGTAAGGGGGTAAGGGGGTAAGGGTGTGAGGGTGTAAAGGCGTAAAAGTGTAAAAGTGTAAAAGTGTAAAGGTGTAAAGGTGTAAAGGTGTAAGGGTTTAAGGGTTTAAGGGTGTAAGGGTGTAAGGGTTTAAGGGTTTAAGGGTTTAAGGGTTTAAGGGTTTAATCTTTAAACTTATTTTCTGAGTACTGCCCTAAGTAATAAGCAATCAATATTGGAATTAATGATAAACCAATATATTTCTCTAAAAGTCCATAAAAACCTAACAGTACTAATATTGAAGTCGATATTAGAATGAATAATAAATCAAATGATCGCTTTTTCATGTTTCTCAAATTAAGTTCTTTGTGGGAATTATGAATTAACTTTAGCAGATTTAACTATGCAATCGAGTTGCTGCATATGATTTCTTTTCTTCTCACCGGGTGCAAGAATAAAAGTGTCGATATAGATAAGCTCTTTTTTTGCTTCATTGACAATGACATAGGTCACAAATGGGCCTCCTGTAAACTCTTGTGTCATCTCCCATACACCTCGTAGCTCTTTAGTATAGTGCCCATCTATTTCGGTAACATATTCGTATACCGGTAGATCTTCATTATTGATAATCATTAAGTTATCTTCTATGTCAGAAGTAACATATTTCTCACCAAATTTATTACGTAGATCTATGATAGCTTTTTTATCAAGTTGATTGGGGTTGTTGTATTTTAATTTTTGGAATACCATATGATAATCAGCTTGCTTACTTCCTCTTCTTAGCCACAGTAGATTATTCAACGAGTCATATCTTGCAGTCTCATACTCGACAGGTATTTCTACATCGATTCCAAACTGCTCAGATACTTTTCTTGTTAAGCCTTTGTTTTCTTTTATACCAAAAGAAATCGCTTTCAATTTCTTAAGATCATGTTCATTTATCTTACGGGCTAATGTAGGGTAGGATTTCTTAATAGAAGACTTGAGCGAATCTTGGTTAGCACCAAATAGGTATACAAGCAGTTGTCCTTTGGCCCATTTGTTTTTACCCATAGAGGAGAAAGGCGTACCGTATTTTAGTGCCGAGTTATACTTCTCATCACCCATATCTTTCTTAAGTAACTTTGCCGTAGGTGATTCTGTATCTGATAGATCAGCCAGAAATGCATATGTTCTTAACTCCTTTCTTACAGCACTTGCCGATAGCTCCTGAGGTGTGTAATGCTTAAGATCAAAGATAGGTTCTGGAGTTGGTAGAATAGGATATGCTGATTCAAAATAATAACGGAAAGTATCGCCAACACTCCCGATCCATAAATCTTCATCAGCTACGACGATAATTTGATTAAGCTTACCTAAAGCCGGATTCTTAGAGTCAAGTTGCTGAGCAACCTCACTATTACACGAGGATAGCAATAGAGCTATAACTAATATGTATAGGATTCTAATCATATATTTCTAAAAATAGATAATTTCTGTAGTACATAGATGCTTACGACCTCTGTTTTGGTGTAAACTGGGAATCTTATTATTATAACTTAGTATGGAAGTCCAGAAAATTAGAGACTTATAACAGGCCTGCTATAACCTTATCTTCTGTGATACCCTCAGCTTCCGCCTTATAATTTCTTACGATACGGTGTCTTAATACATACTTAGCTATCGCCTTAACATCATCGATATCTGGTGAGTACTTACCATGTATAGCTGCATAAGTCTTAGCCCCCAATACAAGATACTGACTTGCTCTCGGACCGGCACCCCATGCAATATAGTTATTGACATCTGCAGTAGATCTTGCTGTATTAGGTCGAGTCTTAGTCGCTAATGATACAGCGTATTCTAGCACATTATCAGCGATAGGAATCTTACGTATGAGTTGCTGATAAGCAAGAATTTCTTCTCCAGTAAGTATACTTCCTAATGTTACATTATTATCTGTAGTGGTTGCTTTTACAACTGCTAATTCTTCTTCATAAGATGGATAGTCCAATGGTATGTTAAACATAAATCTATCTAACTGCGCTTCTGGTAGTGGATATGTCCCTTCCTGCTCGATAGGATTCTGTGTCGCTAATACAAAAAATGGTTTCGGCAAGACATGCTTCACACCACTGACTGTAACATTCCTTTCTTGCATCGCCTCCAATAGGGCCGCTTGTGTCTTAGGTGGTGTCCTATTGATCTCATCCGCTAATACGATATTAGTGAATAATGGACCTTTGTTAAATTTAAAATTTCTACTCTCATCAAGTATCTCAGAACCCATTATATCTGAAGGCATCAAATCTGGCGTAAACTGGATTCTCTTAAAATCTAAGTCTAAGACTTGAGATATAGTACTCACAAGTAGCGTCTTGGCTAATCCTGGTACACCGACAAGTAAACTGTGTCCGTTACTGAATAGAGATATAAGAACCGTCTGTACGACTTCTTCTTGTCCAATGATAACCTTACCGATTTCTGATTTTAATCTTTTATAGGCTGATGACAACCCATCTACTGCTTCTTTATCGTTCTGAAAATTCAAACTCATCTGTTATTGTCCTTATCAAATATTAATAAAAGCCCCAAAAATAAGCATACCATAGTATAAATGCTTATCGGCATCTAATTATTGCCACAACAGCTTAGGCGGTATCATGATTCTGCTGTTTTAGAATATTAAAACTTTACGACTTTCTGAGTCTTATAGATACCACTATCATCCCTCAATGAGATAATGTACAATCCTGAGTTCATGGTGTACATATTGTATTTATTAATGCCCATATTAAGGTGAGATTCGATTAGTTTCTGGCCCGTCTGTGAGATTACAATCATAGAATTCTGACCTTTTCTATCAGACGGTATATCTATAACCAAGTTACCATCAGTAATATAGATGACACTATTATCCTCAGTGAGGCCATCTTCTGTATTGCTTAATAGATTCCTTAGGCCATCAAAAAATGCCAATGCTCGTGATGCCGCTGGAAACACACATTGCGTATGATTAAGTGGATTAGCATCTGTATCAGCTCTTACAGCCATGGCGCTACTTCCATTACTTTGCATAACTGATTCTGCAAGTATGGCATTCTCGAATGTGACTTGATCATCTCCCTCACAATAGTACATAGCTGTCGGTGCTACCGGAGCCCAATCATAAGTATCATTATCTGCTAAAGCCACAGAGAAAGGGTGTGCAGGATCTGTCAGAATACTATTAAGAATGTCTGGCTGTAATAGATCTTTTGGTTTTGTAGAGCCCGTATTAGCAATTAACATATTAAGCAACCTATCATTTAACGTCCATAGATCGATCTCCTCATCTCTGAACTGTACAATACTTGGAATATACTCAGGTAAGAATACTTCTTCTAATGTGATCATACCGACTGTATTAGGATAAGCTACTTGATATCCTAATGTCAACCAAGCAATATATGCTACCGTATTATAGTCCATGTCTCCAAGAGTAAAATCTATCATACTCTCAGAAATACTATATGGACCAGACATAGGAGCTGATCCTGTAACTGTAAATTCACTAGGAAAATCAGTCTCTAATACTCTATGCAATGCCATAGCCGCGTGACCTCCTTGAGAATACCCAGTTATAAAAACCTCATCGGTAAGATCAAACTCTCCAAATGAATCATCAGAATCTAACTCTCGAGCTGCTCTCATCATGTCTACGCCTGCTGATGCTTCCGTAGCAGCATGGACGTATGGATGCACTCCTGGAGAATCCCCAAGTCCTAAATAGTCAGGTGCTACAACGACATATCCTGTTCCTGCAAGAATGACTGGCAGTATATATCCTCCCATAAGATTAGAGGGTACATCCTCTCTGCCTCCTACTGTCCCATGCTGATAACATGATAATGGAAATATTGTCGTCCCATCTTTAGGTATACACAGAAGTCCGGAAGCGATACTTGATTGTCCATCCACATCAGGAGTATTATAAGTAATCTTATAAAGGTCTACGTCATAAGATGCAGTAATTTGACCTAAAGTTATTGCGTTAATATTAGCAGCTGTAAGCGTCCGCAGATAAGATGCATTTTCTAGAACTTGAGCGAATATTATTTGTGTTGTCAGTAAGAACACTACTGCTGATATAAATCTTTTCATTATGTACAAGTATATTTTTTCGAAGTATAAGGTGATTCAAAGCTTGAAAGTTACCATTTTTAGGGTGAATTAAAATACTTTTGAGCTTAAACCTTTGTTAATGAAGTCTTTTCAAGTTTGTATTCTTTTTATATCATGCTTATTGCTGTACTCTTGTGTCCCTGAGTCAAAAAAAATACTCACTGAAGTAGAGCTTACACCATCTGACCCCACTGTTATAAAGATAGGAGCTCATCAGTATCAGGAACGGACCGATAGCCTACTAGTGTACCTGTCTGATCCTAACCCGACTTATCGATACATCGCTGCAAGAGCATTCGCATCACATCAAGATAAAAATGCTTTAGATAGCCTTTATAATCTATTAAGTGATCCTGTAGTCAAAGTCAGATCTATGTCTGCATATGCCATAGGTCAGATAGCTGATGCCAGCTCTAAAGACAAGCTCATCGCTAACTTCAGACAGACAGATACCATGTCTGTAGATAATCAGGGTAATGCCAGCATCTTACACGCATTAGGTAGAATAGGTGATATCAAATTAGCTAACCAGATGATTACTGCTCAGAACTATAGAGACACAGATACACTGCTGTTATTAGGAAGAATGCAGAGTCTATATGAATATGCACTTAGGGGCATAACGAGCCCAGAGATCACACAATTCTGCATCAATACAATACGTAAAAAAAACTTAGACAGTAGAATAAGATTCTATGCAGCACATTGCCTATCGAGAACATCAGAGATAGATATTGATAAGATAAAGTTTCAGATAGCTGAAGCCATGGTAGAAGAAAATGATACTAATATAAAAATGGCCTTAGCTTCTGCACTAAGACATACTGATGATAAAGAGATACAGACAACCCTAATTAATCAATTAGAAATCGATACTGATTATCGTATCAAGTGTAACATAATAAGGACATTAAAAAATTACAGCTACATAGAATCTGCTGAAAAAATAATAGCATTACTCGAAGATGAAAATAATCATATTGCCTTAGTCGCAGCAGAATACCTTGGAGATAACGGCAGTAAAGATGATGTCTCCTTGTATAGAAAGTATGCAAAGGACACCGTCAACTGGCAATTAAACACTTCGCTATACAAATCGATTTTTAAGTTGCTACCCTACTATTATTCTAAGACTATCAATGCTACAAGATGGCAAGTCCAACAAGCCATTAAAGCTGAAGATGATACACTTGCAATATCACATTATATACAATCTCTCGGCAATGACCCAGGCAGCTACGAATACCTCATTAATTATGCTAAAGAAAATTCAAATACAACCATCAGAACAGCTATCACCTCTGCACTGACACAAATGCTTGCTTCAGAAAATTTCAATGGAACATTCCAAGGGTTTGTAGCTTTTCATAGAAGGAAAATATTCGAATACCTATTAACACAAATGGAGATCGGCGATGAGGGCATGACAGGGTTAATAGCTGACGCCATAGCTAATGAGAACACAGGACTTTTACCACTTATCGATAGCACTCAATTTCTGTTTGATGCTATCGACAGACTGAATGCACCTGGTCAGATAGAAAGCATCAATGCTATTGAGAGAGCCATAGCTAAGACAAGAGGTGTCAATAATCCTATACTCACTAAAGCAGAAACAACGAAGCTACCTGATTGGTCACTTTTAGAAAAATATGATACTTCTACTAAAGTCGTTGTCAAAACAAATAAAGGTCCATTTACAATAGAACTATTATTAGAAGAAGCACCAGGTACAGTGCTTAATTTCATAGAGCTTATCAACAACAATTTCTATGACGAAAAAATATTTCATAGAGTCGCCTCTAACTTTGTTATACAGACAGGTAGTCCTAGAGGAGACAACTACGGTGGTATGGATTACGTTATTAGATCAGACCTAGGACCGATGCAGTATAACGATGCAGGTTATGTAGGTATGGCAAGTGCCGGTAACGATACAGAATCGACGCAGTGGTTCGTCACACATTCTCCGACACCACACCTTAACGGAAAATATTCATTATTCGGAAAAGTGACGGAAGGGATGGATATCATACACAATATAATGTTAGGAGATAAGATTCTCGATATTATCATAGTACAATAAGTAATTTCAATTAAATTCGTTAATTATTAAATATGTAGGCGTCCACGTCGACGAAAGCCAGATTCAAGATAGATATATGAAAACAACACCATTAACACAAGAGCATATTAACTTAGGTGCAAGAATGATGGAATTCGCAGGATACAATATGCCTGTAAGCTATTCTGGTATTAATGAAGAACATACTACAGTAAGAGAGAAGGTCGGACTATTCGATGTATCTCATATGGGACAGTTTTTTATAAAAGGTGACGAAGCGATTGATCTTGTACAGAAAGTAAGTTCTAATGACGCATCAAAACTGGTCGTAGGCCAAGCGCAGTATGCTTGTTTTCCTAATAATAAAGGTGGTATCGTCGATGATTTTATCACATACAAATTATCTGATGATGAATATATGCTCGTCGTCAACGCCTCCAATATCGAGAAAGATTTCTCTTGGATATCAGAAGCTAATACATACGATGCTAAGCTGACTGACAAGTCAGATGACATGGCATTACTCGCATTACAGGGTCCTCTTGCTAATACCGTATTACAGAAATTGACTTCCGTCAAAGTAGATCAGATACCATACTACTATTTTGGTACAGGAGAAGTATGTGGTATAGAAGATGTAATCATATCTGGTACAGGCTATACAGGATCTGGAGGATTTGAATTATATGTAGATAATAAATCTGCCGTTCACATATGGAATGAGATTCTAAAAGCTGGTGCAGAAGAAGGTATCCTTCCGATTGGATTAGGCGCCAGAGATACACTGAGATTAGAGATGGGCTACTGTCTCTATGGTCATGAAATTAATGATGAAACATCCCCCATAGAAGCCGGCTTAGGATGGATAACAAAAACTAAAAAAGAAAGTCATTTTTTCTCAAAAGATATCTTTACCAAACAAAGAGCTGAAGGCACAAGCAGAAAATTAGTAGGATTTAAAGTTGATGACAAAAGAGTACCCCGTCAAGGTTATGAGATTGTCGACACCGATGAAAATATTATCGGTGAAGTGACATCTGGAACATTCTCTCCATCACTCGATATTCCGATTGGCATCGGATACGTACCTAAATCATTATCAAAAGTAGGTCAAGAGATAGGTATAAAAATCAGAAAGAAAATATTGAAAGCTGAGATCATTAAGATGCCGTTCTATGAAAAGTAGGACTGATGAGTCGATGTCAATGTCAATGTCAATGTCAATGTCACTTCTTAATGATATCTCTTAAATCCAAGACTTGACTCATAATCTCCACCTTCTTAACTCCTCCATTAATAATCTCCATCACCATAATTATGTAGCTTTATGATGTATACAAGTAATTTTTGACATTAAGTCACAACTTTATACGTAGTAATATCATTAATAAGACTACAATAATCGATAGTGAAAGATTTTCAAGAAGCAAAAAGCTACTTTATAGCAAGTTGGGGTGAGCTCGGAATTAACTGGGGGATCAATAGGACCATGGGGCATATACATGCGCTACTCCTTATAAGTCCTAAGCCATTAGGTGCTGACGAGATCATGAATGAACTTAAAATATCTCGTGGTAATGCTAATATGAATCTAAGAGCACTGCTTGACTGGGGACTCATATACAGAAGATCTCAAGCAGGCGAACGCAGAGATTTTTTTACTGCTGAAAAGGAGCTGTGGGATGTGTTTAAGAAAACCCTCGAAAAAAGAAAAACTAAAGAGCTTAATCCTATGCTCGATATGATCAGAAAAATATCTGATGTACCATCTAATGATGCAGAATCTAAAGAATTTAATAAGCTTGTCAAGGAGCTCGATGCCATATCCTCTGCCGCTAACAAAGCATTAGATAAAATTATAGAATCAAAAAGTAACTTGCTACTCAACACCTTCCTTAAGGTTATGAGATAAACTATCTCAATTTCATATTAAATAATTCCTATGGGTGCAACATGTTCCGTATACTTTACTCTTCACCTAATATATCCAAGAATAAGAAATACCATCTACACATTAGAATGTCGCATGTATTCCGCTGAAATTAGCTAATCTCTGCGTTAAAAATACTCTTCATTACGTGTGCTGCCCACGGCGGTAGCTGCGGCTATGAGTCAGCCCACCCACTTTCGTGGTTCACTTTTTTCGAGTATTGTCATATTCGATTCGTCTGCAACGAAATCATTCGTTCATGCCTTAATCTTAACAAATTCTCTTCTATAATCTTATCCGACACCTTTAAATTTAATTGGTGTAAGTTAGGATCATATTTCTGATCTAAAGATTGCTTTATTTTAAAAATGATAAGCGGTAATGAGACGTAAAAAATAGTCTTGATATATAACAAATAAAAAAAGGTGCCGATCATTGATCAACACCTTTCAGAATTTATTGTATGATTAAGAATGACTAAGCCACTCCCATATCTTCTCTAATCTTATTTAAAGCAGATCCTGATCTGACCCATTCTATCTGAGCTTGATTGTAAGTATGATTAACCATAAAGGCATCTTCAGTACCATCAGCATGTGATAGTTTTATTTTCAATGGTGTATCTGGTGCCATCTCATCGAAACCTACAATAGTGATCTTATCATCTTGTCTTACTTTATCATAATCTGCCTTATCTGCAAATGTCAAAGCTAACATTCCTTGCTTCTTAAGATTAGTCTCATGTATTCTCGCAAATGACTTAACAATTACAGCATTGACACCTAAGAATCTTGGCTCCATCGCTGCATGCTCTCTTGAAGATCCTTCTCCCAGATTTTCTTCTCCGAATACGACAGTACCAATACCGGCTTTCTGGTATGCCTTAGCAGAATCAGGCACAGGACCATATTCTCCAGTCGTATGATTAAGGACAAGATTTGCTTTATCATTAAAGTAATTGATAGCGCCAGTGTAGCAGTTCTCAGATATATTCTCTAAGTGACCTCTATAAGTCAACCATGGTCCAGCCATAGAGATATGATCCGTCGTACACTTCCCTTTTGTTTTGATCAATATTCTCATGTCAGTGACATCCTTTGCCGTAATAGGCGTAAAAGGCGTCAATAATTGTAGCCTATCAGACGATGGATCTACTTTCACCTCTACTTTACTTCCATCTTCGGCAGGTGCTTCATATCCTCTATCTTCTACTGCAAAACCATTAGGCGGTAATTCGAATCCTGTAGGCTCGTCAAACTTAACTTGCTCACCTTTATCATTAGTTAAGGTATCTGTCATCGGATTAAAATCCAATCTACCTGCTATAGCAATAGCTGCTACAATCTCTGGTGACGCTACGAATGCGTGTGTCGATGGATTACCATCTGCTCTCTTAGAGAAATTTCTATTAAATGAATGTATAATACTATTCTTAGGTGCATTCATAGGATCTTTGTATCTCGCCCACTGTCCGATACATGGTCCACATGCATTAGTAAATATAGTCGCATTCAGATCTTCAAATATCTGTAATATACCATCTCTCTCAGTCGTGAATCTCACTTGCTCACTACCTGGATTGATACCAAATTCTGCTCTAGTAGTCAGCCCTTTATCTACAGCTTGCTTAGCTATAGAAGCTGATCTTGATAGATCCTCATAAGAAGAGTTAGTACATGATCCTATCAGTCCCCATTCTACATCTAATGGCCAGTCATTCTCAGTGGCCTTATTAGTCATCTCCTTACCAACGTTAGTAGATAGATCCGGTGTGAATGGTCCATTAATTAATGGCTTTAATTCATCTAAGTTTATTTCTATAACTTGATCGAAGTATTTATCTGGATCTGCATAACATTCAGCATCAGCAGTAAGATGTTCTTTTACTGCCTTAGCAGCATCCGCTATATCTGCTCTATCTGTAGCTCTTAAGTATCTATCCATACTATCATCATAGCCAAATGTAGAAGTCGTCGCTCCTATCTCAGCACCCATGTTACAGATTGTACCTTTTCCAGTACAACTTAAGTTGATAGCACCATCTCCGAAGTATTCTACGATAGCTCCCGTTCCACCTTTTACAGTTAAGATATCAGCTACTTTTAAGATAACATCTTTAGGAGATGACCATCCTGATAATCTACCAGTTAATTTAACACCTATTAATTTTGGATTTTTTAATTCCCATGGCATTCCTGCCATAACATCTACTGCATCAGCACCACCGACTCCGATAGCAACCATTCCTAATCCTCCCGCATTAACGGTATGGCTATCTGTCCCGATCATCATTCCTCCAGGGAATGCATAGTTCTCAAGTACTACTTGGTGTATAATACCTGCTCCTGGCTTCCAGAATCCGATACCATACTTATCAGAAACTGATTCTAAAAAATTAAAAACTTCATTACTTGTGTTGATCGCATTCTGGAGATCTGCATCAGCACCTATCTTAGCTTGGATCAAGTGGTCACAATGCACTGTCGATGGAACGGCAACTTTATCTTTACCAGCCATCATGAATTGTAATAAAGCCATCTGAGCTGTTGCATCTTGCATCGCTACTCTATCTGGTCCATAAAAGACATAATCTTTACCACGACCATAATTCTTTAAAGGAGAGTCTGCATGTAAATGAGAGTACAATATTTTCTCAGATAATGTCAGAGGTCTTTTGAGTTCTGCTTTAATTTTTTCGATTTTGGAAGGAAGGCTCTCGTAGTGCTTACGAATCATGTCAATGTCAAATGCCATATTAGTAGGTTTTTAATTTATGAGTTGCAAAAATAAAGATTGCAATTAAGAAAAGCTTGTGAGCTATATAAAAATAACGTTATCACAAAACGAAAGTTCGACACCCACACATATCCATAAAGTACTGATAATGTGATACTTAAGTTTTATTTCAAAAAAAATAAAGAAAGTCTGTAATTATTTTGCTTTCAGGAGTACTAATTAGATGAACTTAAAGCAATTGAAACTATATAATAATAAATGTCTGAGTCACAGGAAATAGAGTATATATCACAGATAGAAATGCATAAAAGCATCATCTACAAGGTCATAGAACTCTATGTGGATGATGCCGAGGATAAAAAAGATATGTATCAGGAGGTGCTGCTACAAGGATGGAAATCCTACAGAAACTTTAGGCGTGATTCTAAATTCAGTACATGGTTATATAAAGTTGCGCTTAATACGGCGCTGACATTCAGAAAAAAGCAAAAAAGAATTATCACTGCAAATGTGATAGCATCACATACTGACCATCAGGCTGATGAAAATCACGAATTACTATTTAAGGTCATAAAGAAATTAGATGATATTGAAAAAATGATAATCACACTCCATCTTGATGGATACAAGAACAAAGAAATTGCTGAAATCACAGGTATGACATCTAACAATATCAATGTCAAACTCTATAGACTCAAGGCCCATATTATCGAAAGATTTAAACTGCTATATCATGCATAAAAAAGACATTACAGATAATAACATACAAGAGTTCTGGCTAGAACTCTCCGAGAAAAAATTCAATAACAATCAAATACAAAAAGAAGATATTATGAAAGCTATTACGAAAGAATCACACTCTGATATTTCTATTCTCAAAAAAAGACTGAAGTACAAACTATTCTACTGTATAGGATTCGCGATTTTATTTCTGATTCTATTATTATTTAATTTATCGAATCCAGACTTAACAATTCTCTTTGGCTTTTCAATTACTGCTTACGCAATTGCATTTATTCCAATGTATATGAATTACAGAAAAGTAGACGATGGCCTTTCTCAGGATGAAAACATATTAGAAACAATGAAACGTAATCTCGATACAATTACATCTGTCCTCAGAATCGAAAAACTGTGGGGAATGATATTTTTTATACCTGCCGTCATCGGAGGCATTCTATTAGGAAGTGTACAATCTGGCATGAGTCTCATGGATTGCTTTTCAGATACAAGATTACTTCTGACCATGATAGGCGTAAGTATCGTCTTAGTACCTTTAATGACATGGGGATCTAACAAGGCCAATAAGAAAGCTTACGGAGGACTCATAGAAAATCTGAAAAATAATATTGTGAGGCTGGAGACTATTGGGTAAAAGGACCTGAGCAAAGAAGATTAAGTAATCTCTTCCTTGCTTGAGCTCTTTACAATTAAAACCCATAAGCATATCCTAAGGAAATCGAACTTCGTCTTTGTCCACTATATATAGATGTATCGTTTTCAGATCTTACTAATGCTGAGGATCTAATAACAAGATGGCCTGCACCAAGTGGATATCTATAACCAATATCAATAGCACCTCCGATAAAGCTAGTGTATTCTTGATCTCCAAATTCTAATTTGTCGCCTATTGCTAAAGCATAAGAAACTCCAAAAGCTAAATTCCATCGCTTACGTTTTCCAAAGTGCCAATTAGCCTGAATAGGAAAGCTCACAAATTCTTGCTCTAAGACTTTCGATGATAAGAAAACTGTTCCTTGAGGTGAAGTGACTCTTATACCAAACAATGATCCACCCATCCTATCCTTGACAATCCCACTACGTATACTCCACGTATCATTGAAATAATAATTACCTATGACTCCTAATGAGTATGTACGTAGATAAGCTGCCATAGGCACATTACCATCTATAAAAGTTGATTGCGAGTATCCTACGAATGGCTCAATGGTAAAACCAGATGCAATGCGACTATCTTGGCCAAAACTTTGAAGAATTGTCAAGAGGAAAATTGCAGAATATAAAATGACTCTCATGTATGATTAATTTAGTATAATAATAAAATTAGATAAGGATAGAGGAATGAACAGGTATATTACCTATCCATTCCTTGACCATGATGGATGTAAGTCATCCATTTTCTTATGGTATTATATAAAAATCTATTATGATTACATTCTGACATATTCTGCTGTTCTATCACAATCAGAGACGCCATCTTTGACTGTTATTCTATCTCCATCAATATCGATCGTACTACCATTACAGTCTCCTGTAGAGTCACATAAGATAACACTTACACCAGTTCTGGACCATGTTCCATTATCAGTGAGATCATTTATGACATCACCATTATAAGTGACGTTACCTACATTTCTATAAGTACCATCTTCACTAAATGTGATTACTCCTGTGGTGCATAGAGGTAAACCTTGCAAATCGGTACATCCATTATCATCAAAGAAGAAACTTTGGTTATCATTAGGGTCGGCACAGTTAGTAAGTGAGACTTCTTTTTGTACCCAGCTCCCTACTAATTCATCAGGGTCATCGCCGCAAGAAGACATAGAGAATATGCATATAGACAACAATCCATAGATAGCTGTATGCTTTAATAATTGATTTAGATTCTTAGTCTTGGATAAATTAATTTTGCTTAACATGGTCAAATATTTTTTATTAATTAATGTATTTGACTGGATAAGACGAAACAGAAATTCTAACGTGAACTATATATCCTTACTTTTTTTTCTGTATAGATTAAAAAAGAATAAAATAGCAATTAATATGGACGCCGACAGCAATAAGTTTCTAAGCAAGTTATCACTTGATGACTTAATCTGAGTAGCTCCATAGTAACTGTATCCTGACCAAAAGTAAGGATGAGCCTGTACTTCTGAGCAGTTATTAAGATAGTTAAGCTTTGCATTCTGTAATGATACAGCTGGTGGATGCTCCTCATTAATGCCCCTTAAGAAATCAGGTATTATACTAGAAGAACTTTTATCATCGATTAACCAATTAGTCAATACGATATTAGGGCATGATGCTAACTGAAAAGCACGAGCTATACCTAATATTGATTCTCCTACAATATTCTCTCCTACATTAGTCTCGCATGCACTTAGAATAACGAGATTATTATTTAATTCTAATCGAGCAATTTCGTCAAGATGTAATCTGCCATCTTCTTCACTTTCAATACTGGGTTCGAATTGTAGATAAGTATCATATGGCTGATTACTGATCACTTTAGTATGCATAGCTAAGTGTAATATATGACTGTTGCTGGCATTAGCTTTGAACTGTAACTCTGTAGCATCCTCTGCTATGTAATGCTCTCCATCTAATAACTCACTTGATTTCAGGACCTCAGAAATATTATATAACAACTGGGAAGAACTGATATCACTTCTTGTAACCAACATATCCATCGAATCAGGATCTACAACAGTAGTGTATGATGGCGCAAATCCAATATAATTCTGATTACTCTTATATCCTCTATGTTCTGTAAGTGTTTGATAATGACTCATAGATCCGCAATAATTGATAGAACTTTTCGTCATTAGATATGGGAGAGAACGGTAATCAGCAGTGCCATCTACATTATCATATAACAATATCCCAAAAGGCAAATGAACTAACTTATTATCTGGTATTATTGTCAACGAGGTTGAATTGATAAATGTATCACCAATAAGCTGAACGTAAAGTGCTCTACTTAAATTTATAAACTCCCTCTTTTCATCAACATAATCAGCTTCAGATAATTCAGACATTGGTGTCTTAACTAATTGCTCGATTTTGAGTAATTGATTTTCTATATCGGAGATATCAATGTCACTATAGTCTATACCTTCTTTATCTATATTCAACTTATGTAATATCGAATCTCCCCAATGGTATATTATAAATGTACGATCTTCTTCAGCTGTAATCTGCTGGCATTCTTGCAGAGTGGTTACCCTTTGGTCATACCTGCTATTGTAATAATCAGGATAATCTTGCTTTAGCGAATCTATGAATGATTCTTTTCGTTTCTGTATTCTATAGAGATTCTGCTGATTGATTTCTTTTATACTATCTGATACTTCGGATTGATTAATAAACTTGTTATAATTTTCTTCATAAGAATAAAGGATATCCTTTTCTTGGTCTAATACAACTAAGGGCAAGTTTGTTTTCGACAAGGCAGCTTCTCTTATCTGTTGTCTGTCAAGAATTAATGATTTACTTCTTTCTATGCATTCGTAAAGTAGCGTTAAGTATTTCGGGTCATTTGTTAGCTTGTATTGAGTAGCTAATTTATTGATAGACCAATTGTAGAATGCTCTTACTTCGGATTGAAGTTCTTTTTCTGAAGTCTCATAAAAAACTTCTGATCTTAATTTCTTAATTAATTGTAAGCCATAGTTTATTTTATCGATAAGTAGGGATTGATTATTGCTAAGAATTGATTCTAATTTTAAGTGAGTAAAAAAATTGATATATGCTTCATAGTAATTCCCATTAGGAGGATTAATATTTTTGGGCTCGGCTTTTTCGTACAGCATAAAGCCTGACATTTCTAATAGTTCGTTAACCAATTTTTGACAAGAATCTAACCGTCCAATTTTTTGATTCACTTTAAATAGTTGTTTAATTATAGGAGCTTTTGATATCAGATTGTATTCACTATCAGAACTAGCAATACTATATGAATCCAAAGCGTGCTCAAGACTTTTTTCATAGTCACCCTTTTCATAATATAATCTGGATAGGGATTCATTATTATCTACGAAAGCTCTGATATTCAAACTTGAATCTTTCTTAAGAATCTCTGCAGTCATCTCAAAGTATTTTCCTGCCTTATCGTAATCAATATTATCTAAAAGGAAATTTCCATATGAAATATATTGAGTAGTGATGAAGTGGGTGTCATTACCTTTGTATTTTAGTGCAGATGTAATTGCTTTATTATGATAATAGTCTGCTTTGACAAGTAAGCCTATTTTGTCATAATTGCTTGCTATATGTGAGTAAGTATTAGCCAAGCTATAACCTAATCTATCAAGATTATTTTCTTTAAAATTTTTTGACTTTAAGAGATAATTAAGTGCTGTTTTTGTATCTCCCTTTTTTGAGTAGACGATCCCTACATTAGATAGGAATATTGGCAGATTAACCCCTTTACACCATGCATTTTTATTGCAGTAATTTATAGCATTTTCTAAATAAAGTAATTGGTCATTTACGTTCTGTGCTGACATTGCTTTGGAGTTGTATACTATTGCGATTTTGTCACTTCTACCAGATTTTAATACAATACTAAATGCCGAATCGATGTATACTTGGGAGAGCTTATATTTTCCCATTCTTTCGTAAAGAGTTGATATTCTATTGTATTGACTATCACCTTTTAGAGACACATCACCTTTTTCATCTCGTAAAACATTTAAGGCTGCAAAACTGTACTCTAAGGCCTTCTTACTATCGCCCATCTCATTATAGGTCATAGCTATTAGATCTAAAGCGCTATAAATCAAATTATGATTTTTTTTAAGAATCTGAGTTGCTTGCTCTGCCGTCTCAATTGCAAGTTCTAAGGCTTCTTTATGCTTTCCCTGATTTCTATAAACCGAAGCTAATGAATACTTGCTATTTAATATGCTTTTTTTAGGAATCGGGTTTATCCTTTCTCTTACCTCAATAGATTTCAAAAAAAACTTCTCTGTATTCTTATAGTCAAATACACTTTTATAAGCATAACCAATACAAATGTACTCTCTTGCTATAAGATTTAAGAACTTATCTCCATGCTGAGAGCTTATTTTTATGCACTTATTGCTATAATCTATTGATTTATTGAGGTCTGAAAGTTGATCTATTTGGAGTTCGGCAACTACTGAGTAATAAGCTGCTAATACAATATTATTTTCGGATAGTTTTTGGGTTAAAGAGTTCTCGAGATTGATAAATTCATTTATGACTTCAGGTGTCAGTGCTCGCAGTTTAATTTTAGTTTGAATTTGTTTAACCTTTATGTAGTAATAATTTTGATATAACTTTTCATCACTTTGTGTATTGAGAACTTTCTGCCATTTTAACTCAAGGCTATCATAACTTAATAAAGCTTTCTTGTTCTCCGATTGACTATAATACTTACCTGCTCTGTGATAGTGTGTATCCAAAGATTTTAAAACAAGACTGTCTAAATAAAATTGTCCATAACTATTATAGCAAAAGAAAATCGATAGAATAGTGCATATTATTCTCATTCCATCAATTTTAAATAATTACTAGCTGCTTCATTCTTGTAATGTTGAGGGTCTTTAGAAATCGTATTTAATCTTCGTTTTGCTACAGGGATGTCATTACTGTAGTATGATGTCAAAGCCATATACCATTCTGCTTGATCATAATAGGGATTGTCTGCTGTAACCTCAGCGAATGAATTTTCTGCATTTTTATAATCTCCTGTTTTGAGATAACTCACGCCTTTCATGAGCGCATACTTTCCCAAATGCTTTGATTTGAACTCTGCATCATTATCCATTGAATCTAAGAGCAACAAACTTGTGTCGTAATCTTTACTTACAAAAGCCTGGATAGCATCACTCCACGTAATTGCGATTGTCGTATCTCCCTGACTACGCAATAAAGTGTAAGATGGATCTTCTACATCTGACAAAGCCATAGGTTCTACAGCTACCGATGAATCGTCTACGGAACGATTATATATAATCAATGCTAATAAAAATAAAATTGCAAATACAAACATGAATAAAAGTTTGGGTAGAAGAGAACGCTTTTTTTCTGTCGATAAATGTTGTTCTTTTTGTAGATTTTTTAAGAATTTAGACTTAAGCTCTTGCTCTCCAGATTGTCGTATCAGGGATCTTGATATGATATGAGATTCTATCTTGTCTTTTAGGGAAGCATCCTCAGTTATAGCTTTATCAAATAACTGCTTATCCACTTGATTGAGTTTACCATCTAAGTATGCATCTATTTGATCTATGAAATATGACTCTCCTTTAATAGACATCGTTTCCCAATTTTTTAGTAATAATTACTTTTAATTTTTTAAGACACTTATACTTCATACTCCGGGCACTTTGAGCATTTTTTAGGTTTGATCTATGTGCAATCTCATCCATAGAAAACCCATAGTATCCCCAGTCTAATAATATCTTCTTGCATGGATCTTTCATCTTATCCATTAGATTAATTATCGCGTTAGTACTGTTATTTATTTCAAATAAATCCATCAGATCTCTTTCCTTAGCATCATACTCATGAATCTCAACAGTTGATTTATTTTTATTAGACGTATTCTTTCTGGAAACATCAACCGCTGTATTATGAAAAATGGAATAAAAGTAACTAGAGAGCTTACTCTCTCCTCTATATGTATGATCCTTGATCTTCTGAATTAACTTAACTAATGCGTCTGCATATGCATCATTGATATCCTCTCTTGGTAGATGAAGTTTCTGATTAATCTTGGGTATAAAACCCATTAAGGCATCGAATAGATACATAGACATATCTTCGAATGATTGACCACCACTTCGTATTTTATTAATAATTTCATCATCACTAAAAGTGATTTTCCTTTTATTTCCTGATTCGTTGTACACGTCTAAGCTAATATAGACAATGTATTCTTATCATTTTATAAATTTCTGAAACCGTATTCAGAAATTGATTCGGAACTTCCACTACTTTAGATTAAATAGAGGATTCTACAATACTAACAATCCAAATTCTCTTAATCTTTCCATCGCTTCTTCAAACCAGAACAATGTAAAGTCATGGAATTGAGTTTCGTAATCCTTTCTGAAATCACCGTAGCTGGTTATCCTCTCAGATTGTGGCGTCATTGTGTTTAGCTTATCTGATAGCCATTGGGCACGTAGTGTATCCAGAACAAGTTCTTTACTCATAATCTTATCATGGAGCTGAATAAGAGACGTATCATCATTCTGATCTGTGATAGATATCTTTCCTATCCATACCAATTTAGAATGCAGACTCACATTGTACAACTCAGACTTATCTGCCAAAGCTTGTACTATAAAATCTGAAGAGACCGACGTCTCTGGTATCTCAAAGTCGAACCACTCTTGCAGCGGCATCTCAAAACATCTGTCATGCATATAATTATACAATGATTTCTTAAGTCCATAACTGAATACATTATGATCAATCCCAGTCCTATCGATAAATTGTACATCATTATCAGCGAAAGTAATTTCTGATTTGATCGGTTCTACGCCATACTTCTCTGGTTCCATACCCACAGGACTATGAGCTGTCATTGCAAACTGGTGCCAAAATCCTGATCTCAATATCTGCAACTCAAACATCTGACGGACCATCTCAAGACTATCAATCGTCTCTTGTACGGTCTGAGTAGGATATGCGTACATCAGGTAGGCGTGCACCATAATGCCACTCTCAGTGAGATTGCGACTGACTTGAGCAACTTGCTCTACAGTAACGCCTTTCTGAATCAATTCTAACAGTCGATTAGATGCGACTTCTAATCCTCCTGATACTGCTATACAACCTGAAGCACTCAATAATATACACAGATCAGCGGTAAAGCTTTTCTCAAATCTTATATTAGTCCACCAACTCACCTTCATACCACGGCGTAGAATCTCTAATGCCAGTCCTCGCATCAATGCTGGCGGTGCCGCTTCATCTACAAAGTGGAATCCACGCTCACCCGTCTGAGCTATCATCTCTTCCATTCTATCTGCTAATATTCTCGCAGCAATCGGTTCGTAATCTTTAATGTATGATAATGATATATCACAGAATGTACATTTGCCCCAATAGCAGCCATGTGCCATTGTCAGCTTATTCCATCGGCCATCACTCCAAAGACTGTGCATAGGATTAGCGACTTCGATGACAGAAATATAATCTTCTAATAATAAATCAGAATAATCTGGAGTACCGAGTTCGCTTTGCTTATAGTCGCTACGCATTGAAAAATTGTTGTAGACTACTTTTTCATTATCAAGTAAGAAGGTTCTTTTATAGAATCCAAAATTGGGATTATCTTCTGAAGTATCCGTAACATTAGAGACAAGTAACTCTATCGGCAGCTCTCCATCATCCAATGTGATATAATCAAAATACTCGAATACTCTTACATCTGTCAGTGACCGTAATTCTGTATTAGGAAATCCGCCTCCCATTGCAATCTTAATATCTGGATAGTGCTTCTTAATATATTGTGCACATCGGAATGCACTATAGAGATTACCAGGAAATGGTACAGAAAAACAAATCAACTTTGGAGATACAGCTTTTATTCTTTGATCAAGAATATCAACAGTTATCTTGTCTATATAAGTATAATCACTATTTACTTTTTCGTATAATTCATCGAATGAATTAGTACTCATTCCAAGTCGCTCTGCATACCTGCTGAATCCGAAATTCTCATCTACACATTCTTTAATGAAGTCTGCGATGTCTTCGATATACAATGTCGCTAAGTATTTTGCCTTATCTTGGATTCCCATAGAACCAAAAGCCCACTCCATATCATTCATCTCAGCGAATCTGCCCGCTTGAGGGAGATAAGTTTCAGAGCATATTTTTCTTGCCAATGTATTGTTCTTACCCTGCAAGAACATAATGACTTCGTCTATACTATCTACATAAGCTTCTTTTAACTGTATTATTCTAAATGCATTCGGTGAAGGCACAACTTTTGATTTCAATGCTTGATCAAAAATCTCTTCTAATCCTTCCCGACAAAACATCTTTAGAATAACTTCTATCCCGAGATCCATCTGATAAGCCGATATATCTTTAGTATTGAGAAAGCCTTTGAGGTAGGCTGTCGCAGGGTATGGTGTGTTTAATTGTGTGAATGGAGGCGTTATGAGTAGGAGGTCTTTCAATTAAATGGTATTGGGATTAAGGTATTTATTTTCAATAATAAGAAATACTAGAATAAGGATTTAGGTCGAATCTCTCCTCTGCAAGAAATTATTTATTATCAATCAAAGTTATATCACACTCCGGAAGTTTTAATCGAAGTTCATCAATCACTTTTAAAATAAATTCATTTTTACTTAGTTTTAAATACCTTAGTGATTTTAGCTTTTCAATATTATCTGGTATTTCGCCAATGTTATTACCAGACAGATCTAAATCGTATAAATTTGGAATAGTCAGTATCCCTTTGGGAAATTTTCGAAGACTATTTGAATATAGTGATAATGTTCTAAGATTATTGAGGTTTGAAAGATCTTCTGGTAGGTCTTCTATTTCGTTAAATATTAGATTTAAGCTTCCTAAAGACTTTAAATCATTAATTGTATTAGGTATTTTATTTATTACGTTCCTACTTAAATCTAAATATTCAAGATTGCCTAATGTTCCAATACTCTCTGGAATTTTTACTATTCTATTGCCTTGCAAATTCAACGTTATTAAATTTTCAGGAAATTTGAAATCATTATCAATTACATCCAAATTATTTGAAGATATATACAGTGATTCAAGGTTGACTGCTTGACTGATATTTTCTGGAATATGTTTAAGATAATTACCTGACAGATTTACTATCCGGAGAGATTCTATTTGAAACAATTGTTCTGGAAGTGTATCAAGTCTATTATTTGTTAAGCGAATATCTTCAAGACTATCAATTTTGAAATCTCCTGAAGGAAGAGAACTTATCGAAATTTCATCAAGTATTAAGTCTTTAAGTGTGGCTATTTGAAATAATTCAATAGGCAATTCTTTTAACCGACTATCACTAAAATCTATATATGAAAGTGATTCAAAATTTTTAATTGATTCTGGAATCTGCATTATTTTATTACCCCCTAAGTTCAAAGATTTAAGCTTCTTTAAGTTCTCCAAACCAACTGGAAAATTATCTAATTCATTATCATCCGCAGAAAAATGAGTTAAGCCTGATAAGTTAGCAATCGAATTTGGGATAGTTGTTAATTCGTTATCAGATAGATACAATTGTTCAAGTAATTGTAGATTCCATATACTTTTAGGTATTTCCTTTATATTATTATCGCTTAAGTTTAGTGACTTAAGGTTTGATAGTTTTCCAATCGAATCAGAAACATAACGTATTTGATTATAGGTAAAACTTAGCTCCACTAATGAATTTAATTCTCCAATTTCATCAGGTATTGAATCAAGCTTATTATAATCTACTGTTAAAATCTTAAGTTTTTTGAATGACTTAATGGAAGGTGGCAGACTGGTCAATTCATTCTTGTAAAAATTTAATCTGGTTAAATCTTGATTCTCAATATTAGGAAATTCCTTCAACCCTTTATTGTAGAAATTGCCATCAGCCTTTTTATTAACTTTTTTCTTATCCTTTATAGAAAATAGCTCCAACATCATTCTTTTCGACTTTAGATACTCTTCACGATTTACAGTTACTCCATATAAATCAGTTGAAATAGTATCAACTTCGTAACTATGAAAATAGGTATATGATACTTCTGAGACTTCCTTATCAGAAAAACTATATAAATTTGAAATACCTTTTAATTCTTTATTGTATTCCGCAATTTTTTTATCAAGTTCAAATTTGCTTATTGTATCGATTCTAAAAGGATCAAACAAACTTGTAAGGCGTGACACTTCTGACTGTTTTTTTTCATCATTATTGACAAATGCTTTTAGATAAATTTTAATAGGATCCTCAGTAAAATTATTAAATATTTCTATACACTGATTTGTTTCACCAGTATGTTTATCTGTCGAATCAAAAACTAAATTAATCTGTCCTACTTTACCTGGAGGATAAGCTTTTGTTATGTTTTTAGAGACCATACATGAACAGTTACTTTTTAGCTTATCAATAATAAAAGTTGAATCACTTTTATTTGTAAATGTATAAACTGTATCTATTATGGCACCAGCTTGTATAGTATCCAATTCATATAATGTATTTTCAAAAACAATCATTGAATCAAGTACAAGTTTTAAACGTGTTTGCTTCTTCAATAATTTATCATATTCTTTCTCTATTTCATCAATAGTATCTAAATCTTTTTGGTCATTTGTAATAGTAAAACCTAGCTTATACAATTCAATTGTATCTTTAATAATTGAAACAATCTGAATTGAGTCTAAATGATCAGAATTAACCTTAGGTCGCTTTCCTGCTTCTATAAATTTTAAAGAGTCATTCTCAACAACAATATAAATTTCATTCGACATTAAATTTAAGCGTTGTCTATATTTCTCTTCAGTCGTAAGACTATCATTAGACATAATCAATCTACCAGAAACATCATGATCAAGCTTATAGGTTTGACTAGCCAAAAATGTAGAATAGAATATGGCTACAGTTAAAATGAGTATTTTTTTCATTAATTGTATTTACTTAAATGAATATACACAAATCCATTCAAGATTCTTTATCAAAATCTAAACTTCACTTAAACAAAAAAATAACCCTTACCAATCAATAGGCCGATAATCCTTAAGGAACTTCCCACACCAATGCTTACCCGTATTGATACCATCAAATAATGGATCAAGGACTCTCGCTGCACCATCTACAATGTCCAATGGTGGCTGGAAGTCGTGGAGGTCTTCTTTTTGCTTTGCTAATAATATAGGATCCTCATCAGTAACCCATCCTGTATCTACGGCGTTCATATAGATACCAAACTTGGCAAAATCTGAGGCTGCTGTATGTGTCATCATATTCAAGGCTGCCTTAGCCATATTGGTATGTGGATGACGATCTTCTTTTTTAAATCTATGGAACTTGCCTTCCATTGCTGATACGTTGATGACATGTTTGATACCAGTATTTTCTTTTTTCATCAGAGGAGCTAATCTATTACATAACACAAATGGGGCAACGGCATTAACCAATTGCACTTCTATCATCTCAGTTGTGTTAATCTCTCCTAATTTTAATCTCCAGCTATTAGTCGTACGTAGATCTACTTGCTGTAGGTCTGCATCTAACTGTCCTATTGGAAATACCTCTTCAGGACTTATAGAATTATCTATACTGTAAGGAATCTGTGATAGTTCTGCAGAAGCGACAATTCCTAAGCCAATCTGATTACCATGCCATGTGACGGGCAGGTTTTTATTTTGACTTTGGATCGCATTGATATCTGAGTCTCGCAATAGACGTATACAGTCATTATGTTCAGTCAATAAAGTCTGGACGTCTTCGGATAATTCTGAGAATTCTAATTTTTCATTAGGCATGAGATGCTTATAGAATCCTGAAGGGCGACGTACCGTCTGAGCTGCATTATTAATGAGCACATCGAGTCGATCATATTTCTGTTCTATATAGTTACAGAATAATTCTACACTCGGAATATGTCTGAGATCTAAGCCATGAATATGTAAGCGATCTTTCCATACACGATAATCGGGTTCTTTGCTATAGCGTATTGCGGAGTCGATCGGAAATCGGGTTGTTGCGATAACTGTAGCGCCTGCTTGTAGTATCATCAATGTGATATGGTAACCTATCTTGAGTCGTGAGCCTGTTACGACTGCTACCTGATCGGTCATATCCGCTCTCTGAAATCGCTTAGCATAATTAAAGTCTCCACACTCTGTACACATTGCATCATAGAAATGGTGGAGATACTCATACTTCGCTTTGCAGACATAGCAGTTGCGGGGTGAGGTGAGCTTTGTCTTATCTATATCTTCCTCTTTAGGAGCCTCTAGCATCTTAGGAGCGACGAATATACTCGCATCTCTCGCAGATCTTATACCTGTCGTCTTACGAGCATTCTTATCTCCCTCTCGAGATTTATTCTTTTTTGCTTTGCGCAATTCCTTCCTACGCTTGCTGTACTCTATCCTATCAGGACGTGATAATAATCCTGCAGCTTTCATCAGTTCTATCCTTAATGCATCTTCCATATGTGATAACTGAGAAGCTTCAGCATTAAGCTGCTTTAATGTATGGAGACATTGCTCTATTGCTTCCTTACTAAGAGGATTTGCTGACTTATCTTTATTTTCTTCTGACATGAATATTACTCCTCTTCGTCGCTATCTATTTTATCTACTAAGTTTAATATCCACTGAATGACCTTAGGACTTAGATATTTAGCAATGCCCGCCTTACGCTGAGCTGTCTTTAGGATATTGATATTTTTATAGCCCATATTCATTGCTTCTGCAGCATTAATATATTCGTCCCAATCATCAGCTGTGTACATGTCAAATGTACCTCTCATAATGTCTAAGTCTGTGGGGTCGTTGATGTCGTATTCTGGCATTAGGATATAATTGTAGTTGGGTGCAAATATTAATAAAAATAGCCGTATCATTTAATTAAACAATAAAGTATAATTCAGTAATTATTTATTACTACTTATATTTGGTAAAGTGGAAAACATAAGAGAAATAGTCAAGATATCTGAATTAAGATTAAAAGAAGCTAATATACTTTTTGATAACGATTGCTTTGATGGTAGCATTTACTTAGCTGGTTATTCGGTAGAACTACTTTTAAAAGCTAAAATTGCTCAGTTATTAGATTTAGATAGTCTATTTGTAAGTGTTGGAAAAGAAAAATTAAAACCATTTAGAATACATAAGCTAACTGATTTAGCTTTGTACGCAGGCTTACACAAGCAAATTTCCGAAGAAACTGATGAAACCTTTAAAGAATATTGGTCGTTAGTATATTCACAATGGTCAGAAGACTTAAGGTACTCTAAGTGTGGTACTTGCTCAAAAACCAGAGCGAAGAACTTTATAAAAGCAATTGAAGACAATTCAAATGGCATAAAAAAATGGATAGAAGAAAAATTAACAGTATAAAAGCAGGATTAAAGCCTTTTATTGACAAGTTAGCTTCAGAAAATAAAGCACTTAGTACTTCTTGCATTACTCCTGTTGTTGGTAACGACAATACTTCTCCTTTTACTTTGGAAGTTCAAGCTGATTGGATAGACAATATGGAATGCTTAGATGCCATTTCTTATTTATTCGACGTTTTAAAAGAAGTTGAAACTTCAGAAGACATAATGAATTCCCTTTTTGCAATACAAGTTATTAGCATGAATTCTGAGATCAAATGTAGTCAAGTAAATTATATTGTTTTTGATGAAGAAGGTTGTTTCGCTTAGCAGATATTAGATCACATCTAACCCCTTTTCCGCTCAAGCAATATCATCATCATGAGGCTTAATACTATCCTTTCCTGATCATCGACATCAAACTCTACCAGTTGCTCTACTTCGAATTTACGACCTAACATAGATGGTTGTTTCTTTAGACGAGCGATAATCTTTCCATTAAGATCAGACACTGTATAGGAAGGATTAAACAAGTATCCCGTTAGTAATCCCAATAAAGGAATCTCTCCCAGAATAGAATCCAACACTTTGACCCAGCCATTCTCTTCTCCTATCTGATATTGTATCTTTTCGTTTTGATCTATAATCTGATAATTGGCTTTCCAGATGGAAACCCATCCCTTCCTCGTTATCTTGCCAATATCTTTATCGTTCTTATCCTTCAGGCTATATGCTGCTGAGAAATCTAACCACTTATCTGCTTTGATTCGATAATTAAGCTTCAACCTCGTATCATCACTATAGATAATTATATCCTCTTTGAGTTTGAACATTTTTTGCTTGACATAAGCAATGACTTTACCATTAGCGTCGGTAGCTGTAAAGTCACTTGATAGGGTCGTGATTTTGAAGAGAAAATTTACGGGAAAGCTTATGTTTTTCATAATGTGAATAATTTTAGAATAGATAATACCATTAATAAGTATACTAATATGAGTCTTATATTACTCTTAAAGAATTATCATTTTTAAAATCTTCGATCATGAACTAAAAAAACCAGTCATTTTAATTATTTAAAAATAACTGGCTCGATAGGATTGATCAACATACCACTAATGGTTGGTTGAACTCTAATGGAAATTGCCGCCCTCCCACAACTGATCACGCATTTTCACGTGACAGGTTGTTGAGTACGTTCACTGTTGATTGATATTTAGTCAATCTGCTTCGCCTAAGGGCGGATCGTTCGCTCATCTATAAGACCAGCTTGTTATGTGATATTAAGATACAAGCTTATACCTAACTCGTTGCCTGCACCTTATTATTTACGGAAATATTAACGATGTTATGGAACTTCTTTTGGGTTTCTTAACCGATGCGTGGATTGTTCTTTCGATCGAGCTATTAATACCACTAATGGAATAATTACAACTGATACTACTATATCCGCGGGACAGGTTATTTCGTCTTTCTACCAGCAGGCAGGGTCCGTTTTAATAATTGACATTAAGTCAGTCAATTTCGCCTCACGGAGAATCGCTTATTCCTCTTCTTCGTCTGAGCTAGTGAGAAGATTGTGGTCATTGAGTTTGACAAACCATTTAATGACTTTTTTCATATCCTTGAGAGACACTTTATCTTCATCATAATCTGGTAAGATCTGATCAAAATATTCTTCTATGACATGTCGTTCGGACTTGATACTTACAGGAGGCAATTCTGGCATCTTAGCCAGCATAGTCTTGTATATATCTACTAATGGCGTAGAATCATCTAATGTATAGATGGCTACAGTCCCAAGTGGCGTAAACTGGTGCTTTCTCGTAGAATAAAAATTAGACTTCCCTAAAGAGTCCAAGTTCTCAAGGACGAGTCCATTAGACCTTGTCGCTTTAAGTATGAATAATCCTCCCTCTCCTGATACTGCTATATATGGCTCTAAATTCATTGTCATTTTTTGTGGTGACAAATGTAGGAAGAAGTCACTCCCCTATCAAGCTTTGAGAACTATAAGTTAAATTTAATATATCATAAATAACATTGACCCTGATTTACATAATCTATCACAATTATAGATTCCCCTTATAGATCTTCTCTTGCTGATCAATACTTTCATCATGTACGGCCTTTATATACTTTACGATAAATTTTTCGCTGAGGCCTGATTTATTTGCTTGTATTTTAGCTTTATCTATGATGCCGTTCCATCTTTTGTTTTGATAGATGGTCATATTTTTTTCTTTTTTGTACTCCCCTATTTCTCGAGCTGCATTCATCCTGTTAGACAATAGGTTGATGATCTCATCATCAATATGGTCTATGACTTCTCTAAGTCTATCAAGATCATTCTGAAGGACACGGTTGTCTTCATAATCATGACGTAATTTCATCTCAGTAATCATAGTGCCAAAAACCTCAGGCGTAATCTGCTGCTTAGCATCACTCCATGCATTATCAGGATCGATGTGACATTCTAACATAAGACCATCATAATCTAAGTCCATTGCTTTCTGACCGACTTCTTGTAGTATATCACGGCGGCCACAGATATGACTTGGGTCACATATCATGGGTACATCTGGCAGACGCCTCATGAAGTCTATTGCTATCTGCCATTGCGGTCTATTGCGATAATACTTCTCACCGAGATTAGAGAAGCCTCTATGGATGGCACCTATCTCATTAAGACCTACTTTTCTTAGTCGCTCTATACCGCCGATCCATAATGCTAAGTCTGGGTTAATCGGATTCTTAACAAGTACAGGTATGTCTACCCCTTTGAGTGCATCCGCAATTTCTTGTACAGCGAAGGGATTAACAGTCGTACGAGCACCGATCCACAGAATATCTATACCGAACTCAAGGCAGAGTTCTACATGCTTAGCTTTAGCTACTTCTACTGTAATGGGAAATCCCGTCTCTTCTTTGACACGCTTAAGCCATGGCAGTCCTACTACACCGACACCCTCAAAACTTCCAGGTGATGTACGGGGCTTCCAGATTCCAGCTCGATAAATATCTGACTTTGTCGTAGCTTTCAGCCGCTTAGCTGTCTCCATGACTTGCTCTTCTGACTCTGCACTGCATGGACCTGCTATAACGATAGGTCGCTTTTCTTTAGTTAGCCATGTCCTTCTTGTGTTATTATCTTGTGCCATATTTATATTCTTATCTAATTAATTAAAGTCGTGATATTGTATTTAATTTCTTTTTGTTAATTGTATACCTTCTAATACACGTGTTATCTCATTAGACTCACTGATAGCATCATACATACCTTTCCAGTTACCATCATCTACTAATTGCTTATAATTCTGAAGATGGATGATATAAGCTCCTAAGGCTTCCGAAAGATACTGCGGATTCTTTTCAAAGATAGCTGTCCAAGTCACCGGATTACATTTAGCTAATCGTGCAGTAGATGCAAATCCTGTACTTGCAAGATTAAATATCTGCTTCTCATCTTTTTCTATATCTAAGACCGTCTGACTGAGTGCAAATGAGGTGACATGAGACAGATGCGATACAAATGCCATATGCTTATCGTGCTCTTCAGCATCTAAGAAAATAGTTTTCATGCCTAAAAAATCAAATACTTTCAGAGCCTGAGCTAATGCGTCTTCATCACTTTTATCTTTCTCACATATGATATTTTTCTTACCGTTAAATAAATTCATAATAGCAGCTTCAGGGCCAGAAAATTCTGTACCCGCAAGCGGATGTGCTGCAACAAATCTTTTGCGATTAGGATGATTACTGATACTCTTACATATGTCTGACTTCGTAGATCCTACGTCAATAACCACTTGACTATCTTTAATTCCATCCATTAACTGAGGCAATATATTTTCTATAACATTAACTGGTACGGCAACTATAAACACATCCGATTCCTTAAGTGCAACATTAAGATCTACTATCTTATCCACAAGCCCAAGTTCAACTGCTTTTGCAGCATGACTATCACTCTTATCTACACCGACTACTGATATCGTACCTAAAGATCTTGTCTTTATTTCTTTGGCAATAGAACCTCCTATCAACCCTAATCCAATAATGGCTATTCTCATTTATACTAAAGTTATATACGTCATTGACGATTCTGTTATAAGCAAAAAAAAGTCCGAAATAATATTTCGAACTCTTTAAATTGATTTTATCATTAAGATACATACCATATCAGAGCCCATTACTTCCGTAATAGAAATAGCTCCAAGTAAGATATGTGTTAGTATTCTTCATTTGTAGTTCAAACATAGTTCCTTTATTGATTAGTAGCAAGAAATTATGAAATTAAAAATTAAATCTAATGGACTACCAATGATTATTCCTCATTACTCGAATTATAAAGTTAGCATCGAAAATCATAAGGTCAGATAATAATATTAATAGCCCATACGCATCGTAACACCTACAGTCAACAAGTGACTATTGCCATATCCAAACTCTCCGAATAAGGCATACTTATGGCTTATGAATTTTCGCAAGCCTACACTTGTATAGTATATAACAGAAGGCACCTCGACGCCGAGATCGAGCTGATCTATTTCCGTCTCAAGTATCGCATCAACAACTGCTTCTCTCCTACTAATACTGTAACCTAAGTGCATAGATAAGTAAGTTTCTATTTCCTTGACGATATTACGCGTGATAGTTGCTTTGGCGCCTATCGTAAAAACTGATATCTTTTCTGATACCAAAGCTGGATCACAACTGCCTAATACGATACAACCCAGTCCGCTTACCACCTGATTAAAATCATCAGAATCTAAGAGCAAAACGTACTGGTCTAATGAGTTACTATAATCTGCATTAACGCGATAGTAACTTGCAAAAGGCCCAACTGTTATCTTATTAGTAACCGCGTAATTAATTCCAATATTAAAAGAAGGAGAAGGATTACCTACTCCAGAAAATGTGAATATGCTGAATGTAAAAGGCTCTGGATTAATAAATCCAGAATATATAGATAGGGTCTTCTGCCCTTTCATCATTTGTCCAGATAAAGAGATCGAGGATATCAATAAAGTATATATTAATATCGTTCTTAAAAATGTAATCCATAGCTTCACAGTATAAACTTAAAAAATTATTCAGCTTCTTTGTTATAAAAAATTAAGACGCGACAAGAAAAATTTTTGATTATTAAATACCTCATCACTATATTTAAAAAAACATTATGAACAAATATATAATACTCGGATCAATGATTATCTTAACATGCATCATAGCTTGTACGAGCGATTCCGAAGAACCTGTCTCTTGTGATACATCTGATCTCACTTATACTAATGAGATCGCAGCGATATTAAATAGTTCTTGCGCTACAACTAATGCTTGTCACACATCCACGACTAACGTCACATTCAGTCTAGCTAATTATGATGATGTCCTTACGCAAATACCCAATAACAGAATCTCTGGATCTATAAATCAAACGAGTGGTTTTGATCCAATGCCTAAAAGTGCTTCCAAATTGCCTGATTGCACAATCGATCAGATAGATCAATGGTTAGCGGATGGAGCTCCTGAGTAAGATCATAGATACAATCAAGATAGAAGGTCTTAGAATTAAAATTTTAATATGACGCTATTTATTTCTTATCGGTTTAGAAAAAATCGTTACTAATGACTAACTTTTAAAATGATTATTTCGTAATGCCATTATGGGCATGTAATTTCAAAATCTTCCTACTCAAAGAAATCAAAATCATATACCTCAATTGTTAAATATCTAAACGATTTGCTTTTCACTCTTTAAAGATCAATACATTTCCTTTAAATCAATATGGCTTCCAACAAATACAATTTTAGCACAATAATCAATAGAGCAGATACTAATGCTATGTCAGTTACAGGATATAGAGGATATCTTTTTGACAAAGATGTAGATCTTAGTGGCCAATATGAAGAGGCTGACTTTATTCCTATGTGGGTGGCAGATATGGAATTTGCTATAGCGCCAGAGATTATCGATGCTATGAAAAAGCGCTTAGACCATCCTCTATTAGGTTACTCTATGGTTGCTGATCCTGCTTATCCATTGTCTTTTCAGAAGTGGTGTGTAGATAGATATGGATGGAAACCTGAAATAGCACATCTGGCATATGCCAAAGGTGTGATCCCAGCACTATACAGTCTCATAGGCTACATCTGTAAGCCTGATGAGAAAGTCCTGATCGTAACACCTTCCTATGCTTTCTTCAAACATGGAGTAGATGCTAATGGTATAGAATTAGTCTGTTCACATCTGGTAGAAGATCAAGGCAGGTATGTTATGGATATGGATGACATAAGAGAGAAAATAGCAGACGATAAATGTGTGTTGGCTATATTCTGTAATCCTCACAATCCTACGGGACGTGTATGGTCTAAGCGTGAATTACAGAAATTAGGAGACGTATGTATGGAAAACAATGTAACTATTATATCTGACGAAATCCATTGCGATCTACTTCGAATAGATAAATCCTTTACACCTATGGCGAGTCTATTCCCTGATTCTGATCAGATAATCACTTGCATGGCACCGAGTAAAACATTTAACCTCGCAGGTAATATGTTCGCTAATATCATTATCCCTAATGATGCATTAAGAACAACCTACACTGAGAATTATCTGCCTATAGAAAATCCACTGAGTATCGTCGCCGCTCAAGCAGCCTATACGCATGGGCATGAGTGGCTCGTTGAATTAAGAGAATACTTAGATGATAATTTTAGATATCTGAAATCGCAATTGGATAAGCACTTGCCACATACAAATTTTGTCATTGCTGAATCAACATATCTGGCTTGGATAAATGTCAGTCACTATTTTCCTAAGAGTGAAAACTTAACCTTGTTTTTTGCACGCAATGCAGGTGTGTTATTAGAAGGTGGAGATATGTTTGTTGCAAATGCAGAAGGATACATCCGGCTTAATCTGGCTTGTCCAAAGGTGAGGTTAGAGAAAGGTGTGGGGAGGATTATCGCTGCTGTTTTGGAGAAGTAGGGTTGGTTGTTATTTTATATAAATAAATCGGGTACTGCCTATTACTGCTTATAATATTGCTTTGAAGTTACAGACTTCAAAGAGCGGGGAAATAGAGTGTGATTGATAATTAGAGTCTTTTAACTACACAGCATGTTTTACTATTGAGTATTAATTTGAGATTCAGTTAGTATTCAAGTTGAATCTATCTGTAGCGTAGTATAATTCTACCTTGCATTCGTCGGCGGAAGTACGGCAATGTACTTAAAAATCGCTATTCTAATTATATACTGCAACAAAATCAGAGTCTTCTTTTATCGCTTTTAAAAAGGCCATTTTTAAAAACTTTACATTTATTTTAATTTATTAATGTTCTTATTTTTTAGAAGAGAACTCATTTGTGTTATTGCAATTTCATTAAGTTGTATTAATCTTTGGGTTTGTCCTAAGCCCTGACGTATTAATACAGCATTGATGCTTTCCAAATTTGAAAGTACAACCAATTGCTCTAAGCTTGCTTGATCTCTTAAGTTGCCTTTTGCCTTAGGATTTTTAGATTTGTATTCAGAAGCGGTCATTCCGAATAAAGCCACATTGAGCATATCGGCTTCAGTAGCGTATACTAATGTTTTTTGTTTAGCTGATAATTTAGGAATTAGTTTTTCCTTTATAGCATCTGTATGAATACTGTAATTGACCTTAGCTAAGGTTCTTTGGAGATTCCAGTTAAGTTTTAGGCGATCGTTTTCATCTTCTTTTAGTCGCTGTAACTCACGGATAAAGAACACTTTGAACTCAGCAGATATCCACATCCCAAATTCCATAGCGATATCTGTATGAGCATAGGTACCTCCATATCTGCCTGCTTTAGCGGTTATGCCTATAGCATTAGTTTTTGCCACCCATTCCTTGACAGATACCTTGTAGCTATTAAGTCCTGCTTGATTTCTAATTATGGCATATTCGCCATAATTAAAATCTGGATTATTAACCGATTCCCAAATTCCTAAAAATTCAACTGTATTCCTGTTTCTTAGCCAATCTGAAATAAAAAAATCACCATCCTTTCCTTTAAGCATATCTGTCAGACTGATAAAGTACTTATCTGAGTTGATTTGTACATTGATCTCATTATTCAGGACTTCTATTTTCTTATTTTTTGCCATTCTTACTCTTATTAAATATGCCTATCAGATATAGCCATGATGACGCATTGTGCTGCTGTTAATTTATTTGTGAGTTGTAATATTTTGTTTATTTCCAAGGTAGTTAAAGATAGCCCTGATCTCTCAAAGGTGTATCATAGTAAAAGGAGATTCTATCAAGTTTTTTCTCGACATTACCTTTCTCTAAGATGTATTTCTGAAAACTAATTATTTTATTACTGTTCGGTTGGTTTCCTTAATTGATCAATAAAATTTAATTCAACAACATACTCCTCTATTACCTGAGTGTGATCCTTTACATCCCATCCAGCATCTTTTAGATGAAGGTCTATAAGTTCCTTCCTTGTTGCTGATTCATTCATATTTTTCTAAGTCCTCCCGTCATGCAAGAAGATGATTGGATTTAATATTTAATAAACCCGTAATTCTGCAAAGTACTTTATATTTTAATATATATATTCAAAATATATAACTATCCTAAGTTTAAACTGTAAAGAGTTAAGCACACTCTTTTATTTAGTTGAATCGCTTCTACACCCCCACAAACCCCCAGATCTCATCACTAATAGCTTCGATACTCTGATGCCCATCGATAAGATGTATGTTCTCCCCTTCTCCATGGTCCTCAAAGTGCTTTAAGAATGCTTCGTGTGTCTTAGTGAGTTTGTCTATGTTCTCGTACATTTCTATTTCTGATCTGCCTGTGGAGATTCTTTCTATGCAGACTTTAGGATCTACATTGATATAGAAAGTGAAGTCAGCTTGGATATAGTTCTTAGATAGACTGTTCATAGAGACGAGCCATTCTATGGGAACGTACTCGCTTTGGAATGCATAATTGGAGAAATAGTATCTGCTGCAGATGATATTGTAACCTTCTTCTCGCTTCTTCAACATGCCATTGACAGGATTATTGATATGATCTAATCTATCAGCGGCGAATAGTGCTGCTATCGTAGACTGATCTGTCTGTACACGGCCTTTCATAATATTCCGGATGAGGGATCCGATGGGACCATCTGTCGGCTCAGCCGTCTCTATGACTTTCTGATTATTGGATTTGAATCTATCCTTGAGTAAGTTTATCTGTGTTGTCTTGCCACAGCCGTCTATGCCTTCTATCACTATGAATAAGGGTTTCATATTATTTTTTGATTTTGAGATTAGTGCTTTATTAATCAGCGTATATAAGAATTTTGTGGGGTAAAGAATATTCGATAATCATAATAGTCATCATCATTATTTGGATAGAAATTCTGACTGAAATTATATCAGGACTTACAATCAGAAAGAGTATAGTAATATAAAGTATTATAGATCGGTGATTCTTTAACTCGCCCTTTTCATTAAATCCTTGATGTTGTAATTCTTGTAAGCATTTCTAAGTTCTTTCTTTAATTTAATCAATTCGTTTTTACTTTGAATATGAATCCACAAAGCTGGATCAATTCTGAAAATCTTTCCAAGTTTCAATGCTAAATCAAAAT